>Ga0101944_10000245_pt1 | contig 175374 bp, 150 predicted proteins | sample DewCreD2012metaG_FD_75245 | JGI IMG/M metagenome (GOLD analysis project Ga0101944, IMG submission 75245) | Hot spring sediment bacterial and archeal communities from British Columbia, Canada, to study Microbial Dark Matter (Phase II) - Dewar... ...
AATAATGACTATTTCAGTTTTTTAGATTTTGGAATCTTTGTACGCACATACATAATTAATAATGCGTTCATAGGAATAGGCTTTATATCAAAGCTATGCGTCACTCCCAGAGAGGGGAATTACAATTATTCTAATCCAAGACGAGAATCATTTGAGTACTCAATTTGTGGAGGATATGATGTTAATAAAAGGTATTCAATTTTATTTAGTTTTAACGATACTTTAAGAGACGATTATGGCAAATCTTATTCTAATTCTAATATGAATACTAAAACAATATATAAGTTTGTTTATTGGACAATGAAAATTGGATTTGAATACAGATTTTAATATGCCTAACCAGCTTTTCCACCCGACCGCTTTTTTCAATGCGGCAGAGGTTAAGTTATTGTGTTTGGTGAAATAAATTATCATTGCTTGTAACATTGTTCTAATAAATAAATTTGTTAAAAATATTTGGCGTAGTTTTTCAATTTGGTATTGCTGTTCTTGGCGGGCGGGTGAAAAGCCACGCCGTTATACAAATACAAATAATAATATGACTTCTCAAAGAACAAGGCATGATTTTTTTTATTTTCAAATTGTTACAAGATACTATCTCAACTTCATAAAAATAGAGAAAGAATTTTTCAGCCAAGAGAATCGTATTAAGATGAATAATATGAAAATTATGTTATCGGAATATGATGGAATACAATTTACGAAAGAAGAACTAGACGAAATCAATGAAAAATTGGGAATAAAAGATTTCTTATTAAAATTTTTCCAATTAAGGTCATTTGGAACAATCTCAGTTGTCTTTTCTGCTCTTTGTCTCGAATCATTAATAAATGATTATTGTGTTTTTAAAAGGTCTTCAAACTATCTTTCAAATTATGTTGACAAATTGGATACCGTAAGTAAATGGAAGATATTTCCTGAATTGTTCACGGGAAAACCATTCTCTAATGATGGGAAGGCATTTGAATTATTAAAAGGATTATACTCTTTCAGAAATAATCTTGTGCATCCAAAATCAAAAGTAGTGGGCCCAATGGAAAACCTTGAAGATGAAAAAAATCCTTTAACTCAATATTTAGTAAAATTTAATAATGAAGTAAAATTAAGTTTACTAACAATTAAAGAAGCTACTCATGAGTTATTTATTATTGATAGTAGCTTTACATATTTGAAAGTATATGAATGGTTATGGACTGGAGATGTGGAAAAACTAAAAAATCTTTCTGATATAGATACCTTTTATCTATCATTGGTTAAGGATATAAGATTTCCAGAGAAAGAATAATTTGTATAACAAGCACCTCAAAAACGACCGCATCTTCGCATCGGTTGTTGAGAAAGATTATTTGGTTTGGTTTTTTCTCGAAGTGATCACTTTGGGACAAAGTTGGTTGTTCTTAAAAGTGTGATTGCAACCCGCCAAAAAAATGGCGGGCAAGTACAAAACTGATTTATAAGCAAGTATACATATTTTGCTGATGAAATCGGTCCTTATTTCTATAATAAAGGTGTTCACGATTCCCGGGCAATGTTACAAAAGAAAATAGATGAAATAATTGAAGCGGTCGATTCGCTTGAGAAACCGTTAAACATTAGAAGAAAACATGACAAATGATGAAATAAACTTTTTCCAATAACTTCTCCTATAATTAATAACATACATTTCTTAAAATAAGCATAGGGACGAGGCATGCCTCGTCCCTACTATTCTAAAATTAAATTTTGAAAAAAATAACATGAAGTCGAGATATACCTTATCCCTACCTGTATTTTTTGAAGGATAGATTAATATTGATATAGACTACTTAAAGGGCTATATTTAGGTCGTAATTTTAATGGTGATAAAATGAAATTCAGTGAAAATGTAAAACCGATTAGCTACATAAAGACTCATGCCTCAGAGGTTGTCCGAAATGTTTCTGAGAACCAACAGACTTTAATAATAACACATAATGGTGAAGCGAAAGCAGTCCTTCAGGATGTTAAGATTTATGAAAAAACTCAGGAAAGCATTGCATTACTAAAAATACTTGCTTTGAGCGGTAAAGAAATACGAAGCGGCAAGTACAAACCTCTTCGGAAATCCTTTGAAAATATTAGAGTACGCATAAATCAATTCAAACGTGACAGGGATGAAGGTTAAAGAGAAAAGTCCGCATAAATTTTTAGTAAATATTACTCAATCTGCCGAAGAAGACCTTTACGAAATCTACCGATATGTATATCTCAATGATTCAGAGGAGAAAGCTGAAAAATTATTTTCTAAGTTGTACGAAAAATGTACTTCGCTTGAAACGTATCCGAATCGCGGTCATATTCCTCCTGAATTACATTTACTTGGCATGACAGATTTCCTTGAAATAACTTATAAACCTTACCGGATTATTTATCAAATAATTGACAAAGCGGTTTTTATACACTGCGTTTTAGATGGTCGAAGAGATATGCAAAAGTTATTACAAGAAAGACTTCTAAGGGAATAATTTCTCCATTAATCAATAAGATTCATTTCTTAAAATAAACGTCAGGACGAGGAATGCTTCGTTCCAACCAATGTTACCTTCTACCGGAATACAATCCACGCGACTTGCTAACTTTAATATCCTGAAGTTCAGGTGCTTTCATTCTTATTTCGAACATAAATCCGCGGTAAGTTCCGATAGGATTCCATGTAAAATTCATTTCCCAGCAATGAAGATCGCGGTAAATTGTTATCTGAGGCGCAATAACTTCTTTTCTATCGAAATCGTAACTTCCTCTTACAGAAAATTTCCAATTCTTTGTAATACTAAAACCTAAATCGGCACTCAAATTTGAATAAGTAGTAACTTCACTCGGTGAAAACTTAGATAGATTGTAATTATAACTCAGGTTCAGATTCCACGGAATTGATAAATCCGGCGAGCCATTTTCATCATAGACAGATATATAATCTTTCTTTTGAAAAGCATCATAATCAGATTCGGTTTTCCGTGGAGTTGATCTTCTTTCTTCTCTTGCTTTGCCTATTAAATTTGTAGAAACAGAAAAACTAAAACTTGATAAACGCAATAATCCTTTTCCGGCCGAAGCCAAAAACCGGTTTATTCTCTGAGTCCCGACATAATCGTAAAATGTAAATGTGGAATTACTCGATAAATTTAATGACTGTCCAATCTGTGTTCTAAAATCTAATGACAAGTCAGAAAGTTTTAAGCTGTCCGCTGCAAAGTTATAACCTACACTTGCATTCACATTAAGAAGCTGAATTTTATTTGCATCCGAATTTTTTGTTGTATCGTTAGGATCAACCATAGTTTTCATCTCGAAAACATTTCCTAATGAGAATGTAAGACTTTGATTTTCGCCACGACCTGCGCCGCCAAATACTTCGCTACCATATTTATCATATCTTTCAATCTGTCCATTTATCTTTGTATATGAATCATAATAACCCCATGAGTCGCTTCCGAAATCCGGTTTATAGTTATAAGAAATAGACGGCATTAATGTATGGCGGAAAGCTTGGATACCTAAAATATTCGGTTGCATTATTCCATATAATTTTGTCGAAGCTGTTACACTCATATCAAATGTTCTTACAAAGAATAGACCTTTTTCATCAGTCGTTATAAGTGAATCCCTTCTTGTAACTTTTCCGGCAGAATCTGTAAAGTCGTAAGGTTGGTTAACTGTTTTTATTCTTTTATTATACCATCTTTCCTGATAACTGATGTTTGGTGATACATTGAAATAACCGAATTTGGGTGAAGCACTAACAGCAAGATTATGCTGAACCCCGCCCCTGATTCTTAAATTACCTTCGGTTTTTCTTCTTTCATTTCTTAACTGTCCCGAGTAAGTAAGAGCAATCATCTCATACCATTTCTGATCGGTAATCGATTCTGAACTTTCTCTTTTGAAAGGATAAGCGATGTTGTTGGAGAAATAAATGTTAGGGAGTGATTCATAGACATTTCCGTTACTTAGATTTTGAGTTCGGCTATAATTAATTGATAAACTGTTACCGGATTCTTCCCAACGCTTACTATACGTTGCATTGGAAATAATATCCTGAGTTAAAAGATCATTATAGCTTATAGAATTATTACGGAAAAAATCTTTGGATTGGAACTGAAGATTAACATCGAGTCGTGATGTTGGATCGATCTGCTGATTATGAAATAGAGAAAAATTCCAGTCGGTTTCTTCTGTTCTGTCAGGATCACCTTCCTCATTTAATGTAATCCTTGAATAACCGGCATTGAATGAGCCGGAGAAATCGTAACGTTTAGCATAACGTAATCTGCTTCTTAAACCATAACCACCTTTAGTAAAATAATCACCTGTCAAAGCAAGATCGAAGTAATCACTCAATGCAAAGAAGTAGCCAAAATTTCTAAAGTACTGTCCTCGTCTGAATTCCTGTCCATACGTTGGGATAATAATTCCGGATCTTCTACCGGATTCGTTCGGAATAACCGCAAACGGTAGTGGTATAGGGAATGGGACTCCACCAATGTGCATAAAAATCCATTTGGCAATTATCTTATCCCTTTGAATAACTTTCATTTCACTTGCAGTAAAATGTGTATGAGGGTTCTCTTCTTCGCAAGTTGTAAACATACCATTTTCAATAAAGTAAGTATTCTTATCAACTTTTTTTACTTTTTCGCCCTCGTAACGCGAAGCTTCTTCTCTGTTTTTTGCAAGTGAAATAAATCCTTGTTGAGTTCTGAAATTATATTTGATACGGGAACCTTCGTAAATATCCGCACCTTCGGCAAGTACGGGTGTTTGCTTCAGTTTTACTTTTGCTGTATCGGAAGTATCTTCAATACCGAAAGCTTCTAATTCGTTTCTATCATAATCAACAAAAATTTTTCCGCTTTTTAAGTCGGTAGTTTTATACTTCAATTCTGCTTTATTGAACAGGAACATTTTTTTGTTTTTAACATTGTAAACCAAGCTATCCTGAGCAGAAGCCAGAACAATGGCATCAACATCAGTTTTTCTACTTTTTTTTGTTGAATCGCTTAATGAAGTGCTTGGATTGGAAAGTTTTAGTGAATCAGGTAAAAGTTTTGTTGCGATAGTATCCTTTTGTTGGGCAAGAATAAAAATCGGAAAGAATAATATTGCAATAAGTGATTTCATTTTTCCGATCTCAAAATTCCATAACCTTAAGATTGATAAAATACTAAAGCAGAAGCCCCTTTAATACCCGCTTCATTTTTTAGTTTTGCCGGAATTACTACAATTCTATTACGGAATGGTTTCATGACGCGTGATTTCAATGTTTCTTCAACGGAATTAAAAAGTAATTCACCGAAACCAGCTACGCCACCACCGATTATTATGTTTGTTATATCGAGAATATTTACCGCGGCAGATAAACCATATCCTAATCGTTTACCCGTATCAATAATAACTGAACGCGCAAATTCATCACCTTTCTCTGAAGCTTCGTGAATAATTTTTGGACTAAGATTTTCGAGATTATTATTACACAATTGATGCAGAAGTGATTTTTTATTTTTCTGCAATTCTGTTTTGACTCGTTCTATCAGGTAATTATTCCCTATATAAGCCTCAACGCAACCGAATGAACCGCATTTGCAAGGAACACCGTTAGCATCAATGGTAACATGCCCAAGCTCTCCGGCGCCTCCAACTTCCCCTCTGTAAATTTTTTTGTTTATGATAATCCCGCCACCAACACCTGTTCCGAGTGTAATCAAAATAAAGTTATTAAATTTTTTACCGGCACCATAAATTAATTCTCCAATGGCTGCTGCATTAGCATCGTTCTCAACAAATACGTCAACCTTAAATTCTTTTTTGATAATGTTTCCAAGATGAATTTTCCCCCATCCGGGGAAATTTGGAGGATCCTCAACTGTTCCCTTTTTAATTCGTATTGTACCGGGTGAACCAATTCCAATTCCTAATATCTTATGATCATCTTTTTTTCTAAGTAGTTTAATCCCTTTTATTATCTGATTAACTACGGTTTCAGGACCTTCATGCGCAAGACTATCAACAGTAACTTTTTCTAATATCTTTCCTTTCTCGTCAACCAATCCTATTTTAATTGAAGTGCCCCCTAAATCTACACCAATAGCTAATTTTCTCTTTGGCATTTATTTCCTCAATTGAATGTTTTGTCAACAATGGTAATTTCATCCGGATAACTAATTTTTCCTAAAGGAGTACCAATAGCAGGTTTTGTTATTACCTTTAAGTTAGATGTTGAGCCGCTAACTCCTCCAAGATTTAACATAAGATCTAAAAGATCATCCAGACTTTTTTCTTTGAAAAGTTTTGCAACATCGAATTCAATATTAAGTGTAATAATTGTCGATTCACCTTTACCGGGAACAATAACGGGTTTTTCGATATCACCGGAAAATATTTCTTTATCGTTAATAAATAATTTATAAGGAAACGACTCTAATGTTAAATCGGTCTGAGGATAACCTCCTGATCCATCGTTGGGATTTTTAGCTTCGATATTTAGGGCAAAAGTTACCGGGAGACTTCCTTTTAAGATACCTGAAGAAAGTTTAAGCATCTCAAGAGAGTTAAAATCCTTAATTGATTTTTTAGTACCGATGTTAATACCAAGTACTTTATAATCATTAGCGGAATGAATTCTATATTTTAGTCGAGATACATTTTCGAGTGTTCTAAGAACACTGCATCCACCAATTACAGATAACAATAACAGAAAACTAATTAACTTTCGCACGCGCAATTGATTCCTCTATTTTTTGAATTATCATTTCGGCTACTTTTAATGCTTTTAATCCATCAGCACCGGTTACCGCGGGTTTGGTTTTATTTAAAACAGAATTAACAAACAATTGTAGTTCGTGTTGAAGCGCATTAATTTCTTTCTGTTCAGGTTGTTCATAAACAACAACCTTTTTTCTTTCGCCAACACCAATTTCTCCGAATGATAGAAAAGGATTTTCCGGTATTTCACCCGGTGAAACTAACCTATATACTTCTGATACACCGGTTATAAAATCCAATGTAATATAAGTATCGCGTTGGAACATACGCATTTTTCGCATTTTCTTTTGAGATATTCTACTTGCTGTTACATTGGCAACTGCACCGTTTTCAAATTCCAGTCGTGCATTTGCAATATCGATAGTATCAGAAACTACTGCAACTCCACTTGCGCTTAGATTTGCTACTTCACTTTTTACAAGACTAAGAATAATATCAATATCATGTATCATAAGGTCCAGAACGACAGCCACATCTGTACCTCTTGGATTAAATTGTGATAACCGATCCGTCTGAATAAATAAAGGATTGAGGTCATATTTATCGAGAGAAATTAATGCCGGATTAAAACGTTCTATATGGCCGACCTGAAAATTTAATTTCTTCTGTTCAGCAATTTTAACGAGCTCTTCACCTTCAGATATAGTTGCAGTGATTGGTTTTTCTACAAAAACATGTTTGTTATTTTCAAATGCTTTTTTAACCAATTCATAATGCGCACTTGTGGTAGCCACAATGGAAACGGCATCCACTTTATTAATTAATTCTTCGATTGATTGGAAATAATTAACCTGAAATTCTTCGGCAACTGACTTGGCTTTTTCAATATCTTTATCATAAACTCCTATGAAATCGCAGCCCTCCACTTGCTTAAAGAGTTTTGTGTGAAGTTTTCCTAAATGGCCGGTGCCTATTACTCCTACTTTTAATTTCTCCATAATTCTCCGGATTTTATTTTTCTATAACCAATAATTTTATCGTACCCACCTTTTTCATCTGATTCATAAAAAAGAAAAACGTGATACTCATTGGATGTATCCCAATAATTTCCTTCCAGAATATTCCAGTCGATTTTAGTAATATTACCATTGTTGTAATCAGCAACAACATATTGATAATCATACAGTCCACGTTTTAATTCTATTTTCAGGTTTAGCAGACCATTATCGTCATACATTTCATATTGTTGTAAAACTTGCCAGTTGTTAAAACTTCCTACGAGAAAGACCGGATTAGTTATATTATCAGGGGGACGTATTCTGAAATTAACATTCAGATATTCAGCATAATCATTTCGAAAATCTGTTAAAAAAGATGCGCCATTTAAATCTTTCCGAAGTTTTTTAAAGAAGTTGGAAGTTTCTATACCATCAATTTGGGCATACACATCAGTCGTATTAAAACGATTATAATCACGTAGATCAGTTTGTCTGTATTCATTTCCGGGTCTAATATCTCTTGCAACAAAAGTAAAACGATTAGCTCCGTTCCATTCATAAAAACGGGATTTATCAAATCGACTTTTATCAATTATTATAGGGTAATCAAGTTTTCTGTTCTCAATTATTTCGACAGATTTAACATATGATGGGAATAAACTATCGGGCAAAACAAATGACGATTGAATTGAATAAGTGTAATTAAGATTAACAAGTTCAGCATCATAATTTTGAGCACGTTCTCGGATTACATTTACATTTAATCGCACTTCCGGATTAACGACATAAAATTTCCCATCACCATAAATTTTGGATGGATTTTGAGAATCGATAATAAAAAATTTCCATTTGCCTGAAAAAGGGAACGTAACATTTCTATTAGGGAATGTGCCTTGATAATGATACTGCGCCCCTTTTACTCTTTGAGGAAGTCGCTCAAACCAAATATTATACTCTGTATTGTAACCCGGATTTAGAAGAAAAACATTTTCATAAGGATTCCACTGTGAATCACAAAACCTGAATATGATGTTTAAATTCGGCATAGATACAGAGAGAATATCAAACTCAATAGTAACTGAATTACGGGTAGAATCTCTCAAATCAATCAGAGGAAATTCTGTTTGATCTAATGATGAATAGATTCTAAGACTTTTTACTATAAAATCCGCTGAAAAAGAATCAGAAAAAGTAATTGCAAAAAGAGAAACCAGTATTAAAAAATTTCTACGCATTTTATTGAAGTGAATGGGACAAAAATATTGTAAAGTTGATTCTCTCTTGATGACTCCAGTAAGAGTCCATCATCAAAAGCCGATACCAATTTACCGGTTTTAAAGACTATCTCATAAAAAACAGGATGATCTTTTTCGCTTTTACCATATACAACACCGTAATTTTCATTCATTGTAACATTTAAAAGTTTACCGATATGTTCATTCCAATTCATTTTCATTCTTATTTTTTCCCGCTATTGTTAATTAATAATTTGTTGATCAAAAAGTAGCTAAAAATGGGAAGTTTTACAATTGCTAAAGGTTTGAACTGAAATACAGGAGATTGCCGGCATAACCGAACAACCTCCTGTTTATTAAGATAAAGTTTTATTTACTTATTGTTGATTGTGATATCACCACCTGTTGTTCTACAAACAAGATTTTCACCGCCACCGTTAAATTCACCTTTTACTCTGCCACGAGTTACTTTTGTTGCTTTATAATTGCTAAAATTGCAGTCAATACTACCACCGGAAGTTTCAAGATCTACATTTGCTTTCAAGGTTGCCGGAGCAAATAATTTTATATCCCCACCGGATGTAGATGCATTAATCCCCTTGTTTTCACCATCATACATAATTTCAATATCTCCGCCGGAAGTTTTAGCTATAATTTTGCCGTTGTTTACTTCAAGTTTTATATCGCCACCGGATGTTGATGCATACAGATCGCCAACCAATTCTTTTGTAGTAATATCTCCTCCGGAAGTGGTAACTCTTGAGTCCCCTTTGTGTTTACGCAAATAAATATCACCACCTGATGTGTTTATTTTTAATTCTCCGTTTGTGTTTTTAAGGTCAACATCCCCACCGGAGGTTTCAAGATTAAATTTACCGTTTAAATTTTGAACCGAAATATCTCCGCCCGATGTTTCAATTTTTGTATTAAAATTTGTCGGGAGAATTACTTCAATTCTAACACTATAACCTCCGCCCCAGTTGAAAAACCATGAGCTTTCTTTTTTGGCTGTTACTTCAACACCATCGGAATTTTTTTCGATAGTAAACTTCATTTTTTCTTCTGCTTTTCTGTTACCAAAGATTTTCACATAAACTTCATCTTTATTCCAGCTATCAATTTTAATATCTGCACCTGAAGCATCGATAAATAATGTTTCTCCTTGCTTTACACTTAATGTTTTTTCTTTAATTAGCTTTAAGTTATCTGCGAAAGCATTGGTTGCAAAGAGTGTACTTATTAAAAGTATCAGTAAAATTATCAACAACTTTTTAGAAGCCGGATATTCATTCAAAGTTTTCATTTCTATTTCTCCTATCTGAATGATTCATCTACTTATTTAGACTTATGGAGTTTTTGTAAAGTTACATGTATTTTGACCTCGCAATTAATAAATTGGTTGTAACAGATTTTGGAATAAAAGGAAATTTTATGAATAAGTTATTCCGCTTGATTTACTTATCTATTTTGATACTTTCTGCACAAATTAATCTTGCACAAAACAATCTGAATTTTAGGCAATTCGGCTCAGAGACTAAAGAATTTATAAAACAACCTTCCAGATGGCAAAGTAAAGATTGGAGTATAATTGGTTTAACAACAGCTTCGACTTTGATGATAATGCAATTTGATGATGAAGTCAGAGACCAGGTTTTATTAACAAGAGAAAATATTTATAACTTACCAGCGGAATTTGGCAGAATATGGGGCGAACCTTACAATACTCTTCTTTTCGGCGGTGTAAATGCACTATCAGGAATTGTAAATAATATTTATATGAATAAGAAAGTTGCATTCGAAATTTACCAATCTGCTATTTATACCGGATTAACAACAATGTTATTAAAAACCATAACAGGTAGATCAAGACCATATACTAATCAAGGATCATATAGTTTTTCACTATTTAATTTGTCGGGCGATGATGAATGGTCTTTTCCATCAGGTCATGTAAGTTTAGCATTTTCTCTTTCAACGGTATTATCTCAAAATTCTAAAAGCGAGCTGATGAAGGTTATTTATTATCTGCCGGCTTTTTTAACAGCTTATTCAAGAGTTTATCAAGATAAGCATTGGTTGTCGGACGTATTTTTAGGTGCAGTAATCGGTTATTCAATTGGTAAGTGGACTGTCAGAATTCATGAAAAAAATGAGGGACAAGTTAATCCTGTCCCTCAATTTTCTTTTTATATAAAACTATAGCACGGAAGACTTTTATAAATTCTTTAATTCCTGAGTCAGTTTTGCAATAGCATCCTTTGCATCACCAAAATACATCAACGCATTGGGATAGAAGAATAATTCATTATCTATACCGGCATAACCGGCGCTCATAGATCTCTTGTTGATTACTACTGTTTTTGAATAATCAACATTGAGTATTGGCATTCCGTAAATAGGACTATTCTTATCATTACGTGCAGCGGGATTAACAACATCGTTTGCACCTATAATGAGTGAAATATCAGTATTCGGGAAATCGTCATTTATTTCTTCCATTGCAAGCATTTTATCGTATGATATTTGAGCTTCTGCTAACAACACGTTCATATGACCCGGCATTCTACCGGCAACCGGATGGATAGCAAACCGTACTTTCTTCCCTTTTGATTCCAAAACATTTACAAGATCACGAACAGCATGTTGTGCTTGTGCAACTGCCATTCCATATCCGGGAACAATTATAATATTTTCTGCCGCATCAAAGATCATTGCAAGTTCTTCAGAATCAACTGATTTAACCTGACCTTTATGTGAAGCAGTTGGAGTTGCCGGACCCGTTGAACCGGCACTTTCCCAACCACCCATTACAACATTCAGTAAAGAACGATTCATCCCTTTACACATAATTATGGTTAGGATAATTCCCGAAGCACCTACCAAAGCACCGGCAATAATCAATTGATTATTCTGCAATACAAATCCGGTTGCAGAAGCAGCAAGTCCTGAATAAGAGTTTAGTAATGAAATTGCAACCGGCATATCTGCACCGCCAATTGGTAATACTAACAACACTCCAAGAATTAGAGCAACGACTGCAATAGAAATAACAAGGACTTCCATTGTAGGATCTATAACGAAGAACACTCCGGCAGTAATTAATCCGAGGAAGAGTAAAACGTTTATTGGATGTTGACCGGGATATTTCACAACTTTTCCCGTAACAATTCCCTGTAACTTTCCAAATGCTATTAACGAACCGGTGAAAGTAACAGCACCGATAATCAAGCTTAATACTATGGTAATATTTGTAGCGTCATTAAAGGTCCATGTTGGGAAATTTTTCATTTTGTAATATTCTGAAAGAGCCACAAGTAATGATGCGCCACCACCAAACCCATTCAACAACCCAACCATTTGCGGCATACCTGTCATTGGTGTTTTGTATGCCATTAGTGCACCGATTATTCCTCCGACAATAAATCCAATAATTATCCATTCAAACGTCAATACATGCTGGTCGAAAAGTGTCACTACGATAGCTATAAACATTCCAAGTGCGGCTAAAAAATTTCCTTGTCGCGCTGTTTTGGGTGAGCTTAGTTTTTTAATCCCGAAAATGAAAAGAACAGATGCAATTAGATATGAAATTTCAATAAGTATTTTCATTTTTCAACTCACTTCTTTTTGAACATTTTTAACATTCGGTCAGTTACCAAAAAACCACCAACAACATTGATGGTTGCAAAGATCATTGCAATTAATCCGAGTATTGTACTAATCGTAAATTCTTCTAATCCGGCGCTTAAAATTGCACCAACAATTGTAATCCCGGAAATTGCATTTGACCCAGACATTAAAGGTGTGTGTAATGTAGGCGGAACTTTAGTGATTAATTCGAACCCAACAAATATTGCCAATACAAATACATATATCAGCATTATTAATCCTATACTTTCCATTTATTTCTCCTGATGTTTTTTTTCTACAAAATTTTGATGATAATTATAGTCGCTTCCAAAAATTCAAGAATATTTCATAAAAAAATATTTGGTTTTATTTCAATAGTTCTAATGTTCTTTGATGAACAACATTGCCATCTTTTACAATTACAGCACCTTTAAATATTTCATCTTCCATATCCATAACAAAGTTTCCATCCTTAGACGAATACTCAATTAAGCTAAGAAGATTTTTAGCATACATTTCACTTGCATGATAAGGAACTAGGCTTGGTAAATTGGGTTCTCCTATAATTGTTACACCGTATTTATTAACCGTTTTACCTTTTTCGCTCAGCTCACAGTTACCTCCAAATTCAACAGCCATATCAAGTATTACTGCTCCGGGTTTCATATTCTTAACCATTTCTTCTGTAATTAATACCGGAGATTTTTTACCAGGTATAAGTGCTGTGGTAATCACAATATCAGCTTCAGTAACGTGTTTAAATATCAATTCTTTTTGCTTCTTTAAAAATTCTTCTGATTGTTCCTTTGCATAACCTCCGGCATCTTGCATCGATTCATCAGTGGGAACTTCAATAAATTTGCCGCCAAGACTTTGAACTTCTTCTTTAACCTGAGGTCGAACATCAGAAACTTCAACAACAGCACCGAGGCGTTTGGCAGTACCAAGAGCAGATAAACCCGCAACACCGGCACCCATGATAACTACTTTAGCTGGTGATATTGTACCGGCAGCTGTCATCATTAAAGGGAAAATTTTATTCAAATGATTTGCCGCCAGAATAACACTCTTGTAACCAGCTAAATTTGCTTGCGAGCTTAAAGCATCCATCCTTTGTGCAAGTGTTGTTCTTGGTATAGCATCCATCGAAATAACATTAATTCCTAATTCAGCAGCTTTTTTTGCCAACTCGTAATTATGAAGGGAGTATAAAAAGCAAATTAAAAGTGTACCCTTCTTCATCAACTCAAGTTCATTCTTTTTAAAGGATGGGTGTTCTATTGGTCGTTGTACCTTTAAAATAATATCACTTGACTGATACAATTTTTGTAAGTCATCAACGACTTCTGCACCGGCTTGAGAATACTTCTCGTTAGTGAAACCAGCTTTAATGCCGGCATCCTTTTCAATAACAATCTTAAACCCTTTTTTAATCAACTTTGCTGCTACATCCGGTACACATGCTACTCTATTTTCACCTTCCATTATTTCTTTAGGTATTCCAATAACCATTAAAAAGCTCCTTAATTTTTAGTTGGATATTTGATTGTTAGTAAGACTAAAAGATTCAGAATTTCACTTCCAAAGATATTAAATTGATTTTAAATACAAATAAAATTAGAAATCTTGTCCCCCTGAAGCGCTTAATCGGTAAAAATTTAATTCAATATTTATAACTAGTAATTTAGATCAAGAAAATTCTTCGCTGATAACAAAATATTTAATAATTTGCGGATGTTATTCTCCGAATAATCTGATAATAATTATAATTGTTACAAATAGCTTGAAGAAAAAACTACGGAGTAAGAATGGCAAAAATCTTATTGCAGAAACAATTATCTAAAGATGTATTCTTAATGAAACTACACGCACCTTTAATTGCCGAAGAAAGGTCCGCAGGACAATTTATAATCTTGCAAATAGATGATGATTATGGTGAAAGGATTCCCCTTACTATTGCAGATGCAAGCACTGATGATGGTTCGATAACCATAATATTTCAGGTGGTAGGAAAAAGTACCTTGCAATTATCCAAAATGAATCAAGGAGATGATATTCCTACATTAGTTGGACCTTTAGGTAAACCAACCCATATCGAAAATTTTGGGACAGTCGTTTGTGTTGGTGGAGGTATTGGTGTTGCACCTTTACATCCAATTGCACAAGCATTAAAAAAAGCCGGTAATCATGTTATTACAATTATTGGTGCACGTACAAAAGATTTAATCATTCTTGAAGAAGAAATGAAATTAATTGCCGATGAACTTATTGTTTGTACCGATGATGGTTCTTACGGAAGAAAAGCATTAGTCACTGAACCTCTAAAAGAAATTTGTGAAAGAGAAAATAAACCCAACATGGTAATTGCTATCGGTCCGCCAATAATGATGAAATTCTGCTCTGAAACAACCAGACCATACAACATCTTTACTCAAGTTTCTCTTAATACAATTATGGTTGATGGAACAGGGATGTGTGGCGGTTGCAGAGTAAATGTCGGCAAGGAAGTCAAATTCGTATGTGTGGATGGACCTGAATTCAATGGTCATTTAGTTGACTTCGAAAATATGATGGCAAGGTTAAATTCATACAAAGAAATTGAACGTCAAGCTCATACATGTTTATTAGAACAAGAAATTAAACAACGCGAGGGTACCTTATGAATTACCATACTCCTGAACAATTAGCGGAAGAAGCTAAAAAATTAATATTAGAATACTTAGATAAAATAGATGACCTGAAACCGAAAGAAAGAACAAAAATACCCGCACAGGAAATGCCTTCTCAGGACCCGTTTGTTCGTAGATCGAATCTGAATGAAGTTGCATTAGGTTACACAGTTGAACAAGCACGAATTGAGGCAATGAGATGTTTACAATGTGTTAAAAAAAGTTGTGTTGATGATTGCCCTGTTAGAATCGACATACCAAGGTTTATAAATCACATAGCCCACGCCGAATTTGAAAATGCTGCGGCTGTAATTAAAGAAGCAAGTTTATTACCAGCTATTTGCGGTAGAGTATGTCCACAAGAAACACAATGTCAAGCTAATTGCACTGTTGGCAAAGCACTTAAAGATGTTGATAAATCTGTGGCAATAGGTCGACTCGAAAGATTTATAGCAGATTGGGAACGCGCTACCGGAAGAATTGCGATACCTGAAGTAAAACCCGAAACAGGTAAAAAAGTAGCTGTTGTTGGTAGTGGACCAGCAGGATTAGTTGTTGCAGCAGATTGCAGACGCGAAGGTCATCATGTTACAGTTTTCGAAGCTTTTCATAAACTTGGTGGAGTATTACGATACGGTATTCCTGAATTTCGTTTACCTAATGAGATTATAGATAAGGAAATTGAAGTATTAAGTGCAATGGGTGTTGAGTTTAAAACAAATTTTGTGGTTGGAAGAACAAGAAAACTAACCGATTTAATTGAAAAAGATGGTTATGATGCAGTATTTGTTGGAACCGGTGCAGGACTTCCATTATTTATGAATATTGAAGGAGAAAATTTAGTGGGAGTTTTCTCTGCAAATGAATACTTAACACGTGCAAATTTGATGCGTGCATTTGAAAAAGGGAAAGCCGATACACCCATATATCCATCTAAAAATGTTGCGGTACTTGGTGGCGGAAATGTTGCAATGGATGCAGCACGAATGGCAAAACGTTTAGGCGCTGAAAATGTTTATGTGGTTTATAGAAGAACAGAAAAGGAAATGCCAGCTCGTAAAGAAGAAGTTGCGCACGCGAAAGAAGAAGGGATTGAATTTTACTTCTTACAAAATGCAAAAAGAATTATTGGAGATGAAAAAGGTCGCGTTAAAGCAATGGAATGTTTACGATATGAATTAGGTGAACCAGATGAATCCGGTAGAAGAAGACCTGTTGTAATACCAAATAGTGAATTTATTTTGGAGGTTGATACTGTAATTGTTGCTATTGGTAACGGAAGCAATCCATTGATAAGTCAAACAACCCCACAAATGAAAGTAAATAAATGGGGAAACATTATTGTTGATGAAACACAAAAAACATCTATAGATAGAATCTTTGCCGGTGGTGATATTGTACTTGGTGCTGCTACAGTAATACTTGCAATGGGTGAAGGAAGACGTGCCGCCGCATCAATTAATAAAATGCTTGCTGAAGAGATTGAAAAAAGTAAATTCTCATAGCATTTTTTCTTTCATGAAATATCTCTAAACCGGCTTACTCCCCTTTTACAATAAATTTCCGGTCTTTATTGACAATTATATTTCTTTGCTTTATTTTTGAACCGTCATTCATTAATAATATTGTATGCGTCTTAAAGAAGGAAATAAGGAAAAAGATATACTTGAAGCAGCAATCAAGGTTTTTGCCGAAGAAGGTTATCACAATGCAAAGATTTCAAAAATTGCAGAAGTCGCCAATGTTGCTACCGGAAGTGTTTATGTTTATTTCAAGAGTAAAGAAGATTTATTAGTTACCATATTCCACAATTTGTGGATAAGACTATATGAAGAACTCAGAAATATTTCATCAAGTAAGGTTCTTGACCCAACCGAAAAGGTAGATGCCATGCTCGACCTTTTTTTTGATATCTTTACAGAAAACCCTTCGTTAGCCTTAGTTTTTGTAAATGAACAACATAATTTAATTAGAAACGGACAGGATGATTTCGTCGAATATTACGAGAAGTTTTTAGACGAAGGTGAAAAAGTTATTAAGGAAGGCATCAATAAAAAAGTATTCAGCGAGAATTTCGACTTGAAAATTTTCCGGTACTATATATTTGGTGCGATAAGAAATTTACTCCATAACTGGGCTTCATCACCAAAAGATTTCCCGCTAACTAAGCTTCGGCAAAATATCAAGTACCTTACCAAGTTAGGTATAAAGAAGATATGATTGCTTAATTGATTTTTGATTTGTGATTCATTCTTATATAGGCAAATAATGAAAAAACAAATAGTTTTAATACCCGCTATAATTCTAATTTCTGCCATACGGTTATTAGCTCAGGATCTGAATTTGGATTTGAAAGATGCAGTAGATCTTGCGTTGATGAATAATTCAAAGATTAAACAATACAACGAAAAATTACAACAGAAGGAATACGACAACCTTTCGGCATGGGGTAACTTTCTTCCTTCGGTAAATTTCGATCTATCATATACTCACCTTAACAAAAACATGTCTATCGATCTCGATCCTATTAAGCAAGTAATAGTACAATTAAATGCCGGAACTCAGACAGAGTTAAAAAATATCTCCAATATACTTAGCGGTAACGCTCCCTTTTCAGACCAACAAAAACTTATCATTAAGAATCAGATTGCAGCGCAACTGAATGAGCAAATTTCCCCATTCATAGAAACGTTTAAAAAACAAGACTATAGAACCGCAACATTAAGTGTAATTCAACCATTGTTTTTAGGAGGTAAATTAATATCAGCAAAAAATTATGCAAATAGCGAAGAAGCTATAGCTAATCTTGAATTAGAAAAAATCCGAAACGAAGTTATTACCGAAGTAATTGATGCTTATACAAAAGTTGCCCTATTAAAGAAAGTTGTAAATACACGACAGAATGTTTTAGAAGGAATGAATAAACATCGCGATGATGCAAAAAAAATTTTTGAACAAGGTCTGATTGCAAATTATCATCTTTTACGGGCAGAAGTAGCGGTTGCTGAAGCAGAAAGAAATTTAATAAATGATCAGAATAATTTATCTCTCGCTTATACCAATTTACTTACAGTCATCGGAATTGACCGGTCAGCCAAAATTTCGATTGTTGATTCCTTAGAATATCATCCTTACGAAAATTCTTTAGAGTCACTTCAAAGGATTTCATCCGAGAATCAACTTATTCTTAAAATTATTGAAATGAAGAAAGATGAAGCAAAAGCAAATACTTGGATGGCGCGTTCATCTTTCCTACCGCAACTTTTTGCTTTTGGTAAATATGAAATGTATCCTGAATACCTTTCCAGTTTAGAACCGCGTTGGGCAGTTGGTCTTCAAATGCGCTACAATTTATTTAATGGGTTTAAGGACTATTTAAAACTGCAAAATGCAAGTCACCTTGAAGATGAGGTTAATTTTATTGAAGCTGACACTAAACGAAAAATAAATTTATGGATCAACAAAGCTTTTCTGGATGCTAATAATTCTAAAACACGTTATCAAAAACTTGGCGCTACTACAGACCTTGCCAATGAAAATCTACGACAGAATGAAAAACGATTTTTGAGCGGACTTGGAAAATCGTTAGAAGTTATTGACGCAAGACTATCATTAGAAAAGGTAGAAATCGATAAACTCATTTCACTTTATGAATATTATCATTCCCTTTGCGATCTTTTTTTGGCGGTAGGAACACCTTATGAGTTTTTTAAAGTTTGGAAGAATCAGGAGAATATAAAATGAAGTTCAAGAAAACATATGCGATACTATCCATTCCGGTCATTATCGCAATGATAGCTGTTATCTTTTTGATATTTCGTCCAGAATCAAAAGAGATAATAATCACAGGTATTGTAGAATCTAAACAGATTGATGTTGCTTCAAAAATTCCCGGAAGAATTGAAGAACTATATGTTGATGAAGGATCGATTGTAAAAAAAGGAGATGTTCTTGCAAAACTCGAGAGTAAAGAACTCGATGCTAAAGTCGGACAAGCAAGAGGTGCCATGGAAGCTGCCAAAGCAAAATATATGATGGCAAAGAACGGTGCACGTAAAGAAGAAAAAGAAGCCGCTGAACAATTATACCTTCAAGCAAAATCCCAATACGAATATGCTGAAAAAACATGGAAGAGATTTCAAGCATTATACCACGATAAAGTGATTTCGACGCAAGAAAATGATGAAATGGAATTCAAATACAATGCAACAAAAGCCCAAATGGAAGCAGCAAAATCAAAATACGATATGGCAATAAATGGCGCACGACCTGAAGAAATAAAAGGCGCTGAGGGACTTTTCCATCAAGCAGAGAATACTTATAACGAAGCAATGGCATATTACTCAGAATTAGAAATAAAATCCCCCGTTGACGGAGAGGTTACACAATTATTTGCCGATAAAGGGGAAGTTATTAACAGTGGTTACCCGGTTTTTTCAATTCTTCCTAAAGAACAAAATTATGTTGTTATTCAATTGCGTGAAGATTTAATAAAAAACATAAAACTTGGAAAAGTCTTTAAAGGTAGAATAAGTGCTCTTGGAATTGATGAAGCAGAATTCGAAGTAAATTATATAGCACCGATGGCTGATTTTGCTACTTGGAAACCGACTAATCAAAAGGGCGAATTCGATTTAAAGACATTTGAGGTACATCTAAAACCAAAATCAAAATTGGATGGATTCCGCCCCGGGATGACGGTAAATATAATTTTATGACAAGTAATAATTTAAATAACGTTATCAAAAGAGAATTCCATAGAATAGCGGAAAGGAAAACTTTATACCTTCTTATGATAATATTCCCCGTCTTCATTTTTATTTTTTATGCTTCGATATATAAAGAAGAAATGATCCGTGAAATTCCAGTAGCAATTTTTGATGAAGACCACAGTGAGCTATCTCGTAGAATAATTAATTTGATTGAATCCTCACCAAACATGAAAATTGTTAATTACGCTCTTTCTCAACAAGAAATAAAAAATGGTTTTTTAGATGGTAAAATTCACGGAGCGTTTTATTTTCCAAAAGATTTTGAATACCAAGTAAAGAAAGGAAAGTCATCAACACTTGTAGTTTACAAAAACACGGCAAACCTAATAATAGGTAACATTTTATTAAAGGATGCTTCTACAATTGTTAAATCAGTATCCGGAGCGGTATTAATAACTAAACTCGGGAAAGCTGGAATACCAAATAATTCCGGAATAAATATCGCAAATGCAATAAAGATTGATTCACAAATTCTGTATAATCCAAATTACAGTTACTCTATTTATCTTGCCCCCGGCTTAATTAGTTTTACTTTCCAAATGATGATAATGATTGCAGCGGTAATTGTTATCAGTTCTGAATTTACTCATAACACTTTTACAGAACTTCTGAATATAGCCGGCAACAATGTTTGGAATATTTTATTAGGTAAAGCTATTCCTCATTTTATAATTCATTTTACAACCGGCTTATTAATTATTGGAATTATCTTTCCCTTTTTCAATATAAAGGTTTTGGGTTCAGTTACTTCCCTTTTGTTTCTGTTTGCTTTGCTTATTTCAGCTAGTTTAATGTTAGGTCTGTTAATATCCAGTTTTTTCCACAATCAATTTTTTGCAACCGAGTTGGCAATATTTTTCAATACACCGGCTTTTATTTTCAGTGGATTCACATTTCCGCTCTGGAGTATGCCGGCAGTTCATAATGTTTTTGCCATGACTATGCCTTTTACTCATTTTCTTTCGGCATTTTTAAAAGTTTTTCAAATGAATCTTCCACTTAGTAATTGCACAAATGAAATTCTTGTTTTGTCAGGTTTTACATTTATCCCGTTTGTTGCTTCATATTTCGTTTTAAAATATCATCAGAATAAAATTTTAGTTGTTACTTAACTTGAAAAGATTTTCTGAACATATTACAAGTTTTTTCAACGTGCTTATGCGCGAAATAAAATTGCTCTCGAAGGATGTGAATATTATTTCTGTTATGCTTTTGGCTCCAATTTTCTATTCGTTCTTTTACGGTTCTATTTATTGGAATAAAATTGAAACAGATGTACCCGTTTGTATAGTTGATTATGATTGTTCTGAATATTCGCAGAAATTAATTCGTCTGCTTGATGTTCATCAAAGTTTGAGCGTTAACGAAGTTACAGGTGATTATGGATATGCAAAATCAAGATTGGAAAACGAAACCGCAAAAGGGATTTTGGTAATTCCAAAAGATTTTGAACGTGGGTTGAAAAAAGGAAACGGCGGATTTTTAAAGGCATATTATAATACAACACGATTTCTTGTAAGCAACGATATAAATAAAGGAATTACAGATGTCGTTTTGCAGATGAATTCGGAAATTAAATCTCATTTATTTAATGCAAAGGGATATACAAGGCAGCAAGCTGAAATTATTGCAGAACCTATTAAATTAGATATGCACCCAATGTTCAACTTTACGGAATCATACGGCGATTATCTAATTCCAGCCATACTTGTATTGATCATTCAACAAACATTGCTTATCGGTTTATCTGAAAGTGTGGCAAAAGAAAATGAAAATCATTCCTTAAAAGAATGGTTCATAGAAAGCGAAAGTAAAACCTTATTTGCTATTGCTGGTAAGAGTTTCTTTTACTTTGTTCTGTATGCTTCTTACGCATTTCTTTTTTACACAATCAACTTCGCAATTTTTAAGATTTACTTCTTAGGAAGCGCAAATGCTCTTGCCTTATTAACATTAATTTTTTTATTGGCGGTAATTTTCTGGACAATTTTTATTTCTTCCTTCTTTCAAAGAAAAATTATTGCGCTGCAGTTTTTAACTTTAACTTCTTACCCGATATTCCTCATTTCCGGTTACAGTTGGCCTTTAAGTTCAATGCCGGTATGGATACAAATAACCTCCAACATGTTGCCAAGCACTCCATATTTTGCTGCATTTACAAGAATTACACAAATGGGTGCAGAGCTTAACAACGTTTTACCGGAGTTAATCCATTTGTTGGTTTTGACAATTACAGGTTTAATAGCGGCATACTTGAGGATGCATAAATTATTTACTCAGAAAGAACTGGCAGTTTCTGTTCTTAAATAGATTTTCCTCTTATACTCACAACCCCCTCTAGAAAGGACGGCATATTCAAATTCCTGAGCCGCCCTTTCTCTTATTCAATCGTTAAAGATTCTTTAAATCTCTCGAGTTTATAACCGGATTCATTCGATAATATTTTTATTTGAGTATAAGTTTTATATGCAGACGTGATTTTATCGCGAAGTAAATTATGGTGTAATTTAATTTCTTCTTCTTTTGTTTCAGGCAATAAAACTGAAGAGGAATATCTCAATAATGATAAAGCGAAAATCCATGACAGTAATTCCTCAAAATTCTCTTTACTGTAATAAACAATACCTTCATATTCATTAACACCAATAAATTGTTTTACTAACTCATCAAGCAACATTTTTCTTAAGACAGGTGAATTTAAGCGATTCTTATCCATCGGAATATAATCCGAAGATAACCGCTCATCTTTTACATTTTCAAAGACTAATTTAATTTCATCCTCAAAACGAATTAAAATGTTAAGGAGTAAAATTTCTTTCAATACCTCATTCTCGCCACGACCTGATTTCTTCAACATGTTTTTAGCCGGAGTATCCAGTAAAAGCATGTCAATATAATTCCACTTATTTATTTCCCCTTCTTCACTAAAAATTTTCTTTAAGCGAGTTATCAAAATCCACAATAAAATTATGCATGAATTTTCATTTTCATTAGCAAGATCACTTATGGGTATTGCCTTGTGTATTGCAATATTCATATTTGAATCGATTGGGAAATTTTCTGCCAAAATAGTTTTCAATTCTTTTACAGCTAAAATTTCTTCTTCAAATTCTTTTAACAGTTGTTTTGAATTGTACTGTACTGTGTACTGATTTGCTATTGCTTTCAATAATTTTTTATAAGCATTATTAATTTCATCAATAGTTTTTAGAGCTTCTTCCTTTTTTAATTCTGTGAAATGGATAAAGTTCTCAAACTTATTTCCAATATCCTCTACAGCTTTATGAACGGGTTCTAACTTCATTTCCTTCAAAGCTTTTTCAACAGAAGGAACGCCTTGCCCTTTTAATTTATTAGCTAATCTTTCATAATCTCCGTTTGCGTCATATACTTCCTTAAATCCCAGAAAAACTAGATACTTAAAGGCACCAAGCTCAACATGAAATCCTTGAAAAGCTAATTCATGACCAGATTTAAGATATTCTAAGTTTGAGATATGCTCACGATAAATATAATAATGTTGCAACGTTGGATTAACACCAAGAGCTTCACCAAGTGTACGTTTTTGTAATACCTTTTCACCGTTAACAAAATTTACAAGTTTTTGTGAAGAGTGATATATCGTTCCTGATGTATTTTCATATTTGTTATTATAAAAAACTAAAGCTCTTTCTCCCCACTCACTATTTGAAAATGCAAAAACATTTTCGTTCAGGTTTCCATTCTTATCATAAAAATCAAATAACCAAAAATTTGTAACCTGACTAAAAAGGTAACGTTTTTTCATCAATGGGAAGATTTCTCTTCTGTGCCGGTCAATTAACCACTGATTGGGAGTCTCATTATAATATGCACGTTGATATTCCATCCCATATTTTTCAGTAAATCCTTCTATTTGTCCGTGAGCAAACATCGGAAGTCCCGGTAGAGTAACCATCATAACACAGACACCAAAATATTTATCGTCTGTTCCAAATTGTTTGATGGCTGTTTCTTCATCAGGATTACTCATAAAGTTAACGTAACGTTTCAAAATTTCCGGTTCGAACTCTAATGTATTTGAAATAAGATCGCGGTACTTTGCATTTTCTTCTTTCATCATCATATGCATAAAAGCAGAATTATAAACACGATGCATTCCCAAAGTACGAACAAAATAACCTTCCATTAGCCAAAAAGCTTCGGCAAGTAAAAGTGTTTCCGGCATTTCAGAATTAATTCTATCAACCACTTCGCGCCAGAATTCAACTGGAAACTGCCGGTCAAATTCATCTTGAGTCATTGAGTAATCAGATCGGGAAGGGATATCACCACCTCTGCCAGGAGCTGGATACCATAAACGTGAGAAGTGCTTTTTTGCAAGAGTCATTGCAGCATCAAAACGAATAATCGAAAACTTACGCGCTACTTCAAATATTTTTTGTATAATAGCTTCTCTAACTTCTGATTTAATCATATCGAGCTGAGCAGTATCATTCCATGGCATATTAGTACCGTCATTGCCATGGTAAATGTATCGTATTTCCCCTGTTCTGTTATCTATTCGTTGAAATACAACTGCTGCATCGCTTCTACTCCAATATCCGTCTTCTATTCGTATTGAAATGTTAGGATCATCTGATAAATCCGGTCCGCTAAATCTATAATTTGGAAATGGTGAGAAAGGTGATTGAATAAAATAATCCGGTCTTTCGATAACCCACTTGGAATAAATTCCGGTATGATTAGGGACCATATCGCTTGCCAATCGAATTCCTCTATAGCGAGCACGCTCATTTAAATTATTATACGCTTGTTCACCGCCAAGATCGTATGCAATCTGATAATCATATAATGAATAAGCAGATGCAACTGCATCAATGTTACCTAATATGTGTTTAATTTTTTTTGAAGCAGAACTTCTTTCCCAAATTCCAATCAACCATAACCCGTTAAATCCCCATTCGGCAAGTTGATCAAGTTCTTCATCCGGTATTTGATCAAGGGTTTTAATATGTCTTTGATATTTTTTTGAAAGTTGATCTAACCACACATAAGTATTTTTAGCAATCATAACAACACGGGGCATCCAGTCAATATCAGCAGTAAATTTTTCTATCTCTTCGTAATCTTTCCATGCATCAAGAGCATAACGATAACCTGATTTACCAAGTGTTAAAAAATCGGCATCAATGTTACCTTCTTTATATTGAGGTGCAAATACCGGCGCACCACCACCTCCACCAAATCCCAGAATAATATCTTCCTTCATCAAATCTTTACCACTCAAAATTCGATTCAATAATCTTTCATTTAATAATATTCCCCATTTTTCGCGAATAAAATCGAGCTGGGCTTCTATACTATGAGGATAAGTAACAATTGGAGTCTTTAGAAATGAAAAGAAATCCTGATTATCCGGACCAAACTTTTTTTCATTGAGAAAAAATAATTCAAGATTTTCAATGGCTTTGCTGTATGTTTCTTTTTCGTTAAGATAATTCTGATCGAATAATTCCAAAATATTTTTGTTAGCGGGATTAATATTGGCAAAATGCAATAAAATTAATTCCTCGAGTGTAATTTCTAAGTTAGATCTGTCTTCTGTAAACGAATTAAAATAATCAAAAATACTTATTCTGCCTTTGTAAACATCGAGCGGCGGGAATATTTGAACAAAATCAAAGAGAAGTTTTCTAGTTGATTCTTCACCCAATGAAGAATTTAAGTGATTAAGAGCTTTCTTTACCACTCCGGGGTTTATTTGTATTTCGTAAATCCTGAAGAGAAAGTGGTAAATTTCATCAAGGAGACCCGCAGCATTAACTTCCCCTACTTTAACATGGTCGGATGGGCTTCGCTTATCGTTGATTTTTTTTACAAAATTCCGAACGGCAACATTGTTTACAAAAACTACATTGCCAGTTATTGAGAAAATAAGTTCATCAATCTCATATTTTTTTCGAATCTCATTTGCAATGTGAAATTCGAAGGTTAACTTTTTTACTGTAGTAGATATCATTCTGTTATTCATTTCCGATGGATGATTGGTTGAAAATTCAAATTATTCTAAGTGTAATATAACTAATAATGCTTTCTCAATAAACTTATATGTATCAACCCAGTAAATGTATGTAAAGAACCGAATCAGCATTATTACATTAAATTGTTATTCGTTCTCTATTCTCGTATATTTTTAGCCCAAATTTTGCAAAAAACTTATGTCCGTAACACCATTAATGGCACAATATGCACGGATTAAGGAGAATTATCCTGATACAATACTCTTATTCCGGATGGGTGATTTCTTCGAAACATTTGAAGAAGACGCCAAAATTGCATCACGTGTACTTGGTATAACCTTAACCAAACGAGCCAATGGTGCTGCCGAAGATGTACCATTAGCTGGTTTTCCGCATCATGCAATTGATAGCTATCTCCCTAAATTAGTAAGAGCCGGTTATCGTGTTGCGGTTTGCGAACAGCTCGAAGACCCAAAATTTGCTAAAGGAATTGTTAAGAGAGATGTAATTGAAGTTGTTACGCCGGGTGTTTCGTTCAACGATAAGCTACTCGATCATAAAAAAAATAATTACCTTCTTTCAATCTATCTTGATGATGAGATTGCGGGACTTGCTTTCAGCGATATCTCAACCGGAGAATTCCAGACTTTTCAAGTGGATAAAAGCCAACTTAGTCAGCAAATCGGTTCAATTAATCCGGCTGAAGTATTAATTCCCAAAAAATTGAAAAATGAACTTGAACCGCTCATTCAGAAAATCATTCCGAACACAAGGATAACAAAGATTGATGATTGGATTTATAACTATGATTATTCATCAGAACTTTTGATGAATCACTTCAACACAAAAACATTAAAAGGATTTGGCATAGAAGGAATGCAAGCAGCAATCTGCTCTGCCGGAGCAGTCCTTAATTATCTCAGAGAAACACAAAAAGCTAATCTCCCCCATATAAATAAAATTTCACGATTCAATCCTTCTGATTATATGTTGCTGGATTTTTCAACGAAGAGAAATCTTGAAATCATTTTTTCTATGAATGAAGGTGACCGCGAAGGAACGCTGATTTCTATTCTTGATAAAACTGAAACAGCAATGGGCGGACGAATGCTTAAGAAATGGATTTCCGCACCTCTCATTAAATTGGAACCAATCTTAAAACGTCAGGAATGTGTTGAAGAATTTTTTAACAATAAAACTCTACGAAAAAATTTAAAGCATGAATTAAGCGAAATTGGTGATTTAGAAAGATTGACCTCCAAAATTTGTACAGGAAGAGCTAATCCGCGAGAATTGATAAACTTAAAAACATCCTTACGAAAAATACCGCTTATTAAACAACTCCTTGACCAAACAAAAGTTGAAACTCTTCAGGTAATAAATCAAAAACTTCATTCGTTGGATTGGTTGGTTGAAAAGATTGAATTAGCTATATCAAACGACCCCCCTCTTGCAATATCTGACGGAGGTGTAATACGACAAGGTTACAATTCAGAACTTGATGAATTGCGAAATCTCTCTACAAATGCTAAGGATTGGATTTCAAATCTGCAAAAAACAGAACGAGAACGGACTAAAATTTCTTCCCTTAAAGTAAGTTATAATAAAGTGTTCGGATACTATATTGAAATAAGTCATGCCAATAAGGATAAAGTACCGGACAATTATATAAGAAAACAGACATTGGTAAATAGTGAAAGATATATTACACCTGAATTGAAAGAGTATGAAGACAAAATTCTAAATGCAGAAGAAAAAATTGCAAAACTCGAATTCGAATTATATGACCAGATTAGGAATTTGGCTTCAACTGCATCAAAAGAAATTCAGGAAGATGCACAATTAATTGCAATGCTCGATTGTTATTTATCTCTTGCAGAAGCTGCGGATGAGTACAAATATGTTAAACCTGTGCTTGATGAATCTGATAGAATTGAAATAATAGACGGACGCCATCCGGTTGTTGAGCGTATTTTGCCCCCCGGTGAAAAGTTTACACCTAACAGTACAAGACTCTCTTCATCGGAAGAACAGATAATTATTTTAACCGGTCCTAACATGGCTGGTAAATCGGTTTATTTACGTCAGGTCGGTTTGATTGTTCTTATGGCGCAGATTGGTTCGTTTGTACCGGCAAAGGAAGCGAGAATCGGTTTAGTGGATAGAATATTTACACGCGTAGGTGCAAGCGATAACATTGCATCGGGCGAAAGCACTTTCCTTGTAGAAATGCAAGAAGCAGCAAATATTCTTAATAACGCTACAAGTAAGAGTTTAATTCTGCTCGATGAAATTGGCAGAGGAACAAGTACATTCGACGGAATTTCAATCGCATGGTCAATAACAGAATACTTGCACGACAATCCAAATCTTCAAGCAAAAACTTTATTTGCAACCCACTACCACGAATTGAATGAAATGGCGGAACTTTTTCCACGAATTAAAAATTATAAAGTAGAAGTCCGTGAATACGGTGATAAGGTAATTTTCTTACATAAGGTTTCACCCGGTAGCGCGGATCACAGTTACGGAATTCAGGTGGCGCAAATGGCTGGTTTACCGCAATTTGTTACCTCGCGTGCAAAAGAAGTTCTTGCTAATCTGGAAAGTAAGGAACTTACACCTTACGAAGTGAAAAAAGCAAAATTAGCTAAATTAAAAAATCAGGATAATCTTCAGATAAGTTTATTTGAGATGAAAGATGACTCATTAAGAAAAGAAATTTCTGATATACCGATTAATGAAATGACGCCGATTGAAGCACTAAATAAACTAAACGAACTTAAAAAGAAATTAGAAAAAAATGATTAATTATTTATCTGTGAAAATCAGTTTTATTCGTGTTATCCGTCTTCTATTTATTTCTCTTTTTATTTTAGGATGCGGAAAAAATTATACACCGGAACAGGAAAAGTACATCGCACAAATTGAACAATATCGTAAAGAAAAAAATGAATGGATGAAAAAAAATCCTACTTCTCCATTCAATTACAAAGGTAAAGTTGAATTTCACGACCTTAATTATTTTGATGTTGATCCGGATTTTGTTTTCAAGAGCAAATTATTCGAGTATGAACCCAAAGACACTGTAACAATCTACGGTACAAAGGGAGAAGAAAGAAAAGCTGTTCGATACGGTTACGTAAAATTTAACTACTATGGGAAAGAAAACAGAATAAATGTATATCAAAGTAATTCCAGAGACGGAATGATTTATTACTCAATCTGGTTTACAGATTTAACAACCAATAAGGAATCTTACGGTGTCGGAAGATATATTGATTTTGAGAAACACGAAGACCCTGATTATGTTTATGAAATCGATTTTAATTTAGCTTATAATCCTTACTGTGCTTATAGTCCTATCTACTCTTGTGCAATTCCAACCAAGGAAGACTTTATACCGATATCAATTAAAGCCGGTGAAAAAAAATTTCATGAATAAAAAATGCGGAGAATAAATTGGTTATAATTTTAGAAAAAAACGCTACAGACGAACAAGTAGAAAATGTGATTAAACACCTTGAATCTTATGGATTTCAGGTCCATAAATCTACAGGTGTTGAAAGAACAATAATTGGTGCTATTGGTGTTCAACCAAATTTTGATACAAGAAAAATCAGTATTCTTGACGGAGTAGCAGAGGTATATCGCGTTACAACTCCATATAAACTGGCAAGCAGAAGTTTTCATGAGGAAAATACCGTAATCAAGGTTAAGGATGTTGAGATTGGAGGGAATAAAGTAGTGTTGATTGCCGGACCATGCTCAATTGAAAATGAATCGCAGATATTCAGAATGGCAAAAGTAGTTGCTGATGCCGGTTGTAAAATTCTGAGAGGAGGAGCATTTAAACCCCGTACTTCCCCATATTCATTTCAGGGATTAGGTGAGGAAGGATTAAAGTTAATAAGAGCAGCTGCAGATGAACATAATCTACTTGTAATATCAGAAGTAATGCAAATAGATCATATCGATTTAATGGAACCATACGTTGATATTTACCAGGTGGGCGCACGTAACATGCAGAATTTTTCACTATTAAAGGAACTTGGTAAAACAACAAAACCAATTATGCTTAAACGTGGAATCGCAGCAACAATTGAAGAATGGCTTATGTCTGCAGAATATATTCTTTCTGCCGGTAATAAAGATGTCTTTTTATGTGAAAGAGGAATAAGAACATTTGAACAATATACACGTAATACATTCGATCTTTCAGCTATTCCTGTTGTTCATAAAAAAAGTCACTTACCAATTATCGGTGATCCTTCGCATGCAACGGGATTACGTGATCAGGTACCGCCAATGGCTCGCGCCGCTGTTGCTGCCGGAGCAGATGGACTTATGATCGAAATACATGATGACCCGGAAAATGCATTGTCCGACGGACCACAAGCTCTACTTCCAAATTCATTTGTAAAACTTGTTGATGAATTAAGATTAATTGCCAGAGCAATCGGAAGGGAATTATAATTGGCTGTCAGCATTTCAATTATTGGACTGGGATTAATTGGCGGATCAATTGCCAAATCACTAAAGCAATCCAATGAGGTATATATTAATGCATACGATCGGGAAAGCGTACTTGATATTGCTTATTCAGAAAAAGTAATTGATAATAAACTAGAAAATATTGAACAGTCTCTCCAAAGCGAAATAATATTTTTATGTCTTCCTGTAGATGAATCCTTAAAAGCCTTCAAAAAATTAACCCCGTTATTGAAAGAGAATCAAATAATAACAGATGTATGCGGAGTAAAAACACCATTTCACGATTTTTGGATACAAGCAAAACCGAATGGAATTTATGTGGGTGGTCATCCAATGACAGGTAAGGAAGTCAGTGGAATTGAACATTCTGACCCAACTTTATTTGAAAACTCCGTATATATTTTATGTGACGTTGAAGAAAAAAATCAGTCAATACTTCCCTTATTCAATCTGATTAATAAACTTGGAGCAAGAATAGCATTTCTAAGCTCTAAAGTTCACGATATAGTTGTTGCATCTTTAAGTCATCTTCCGCAATTGCTTGCTATATCGCTGATTAACTCTGCCAGTCTTAAAGAAAACGATATCAATTTTTTTGATTTTGCTGCCGGCGGATTCAGGGATATGACACGAATTGCTTCGAGCGACTTTCAAATATGGGAATCGATTTTCAACTATAACAGAAAGAATATTATATACGCTATAGAAAATTTTGTAAATGAATTAAATATTTTGAAAAAAATGATTTTATCAGAAAATACAACATCTTTAAAAGAACGATTTGAAAGTGCAAGAATAAAACGTGATGAGATTCCAAGGAACACAAAGGGATTTATTAATTCACTCTTCGATATCTTTGTTTATGTGAAAGACGAACCGGGAATACTTGCTAAACTTACATCTGTATTATTTGAAAATGGAATTAATATTAAAGATATTGAATTACTAAAAGTGCGTGAAGGAACGGGTGGCACTTTTAGAATTTCCTTTGAAAGTGAAAACGTAGCTAAAACAGCGAAAAAAATTTTAGTCGAATCCGGTTTTAATGTTAATTAACACTTAGTATAAAATCTTCCTTATTATTATTTTTACGCCGCAAAAATTTGAAAATTTTGGAGACATAAAATGGCAACTACTTCCGATTTCAGACCAGGAATGGTTATTAGATGGAATAATGAATTATGGACAATCGTTGAATTCCAGCACGTTAATCCAGGTAACTGGCGTGCTTTCGTAAGAACTAAATTAAAAAATATGAAGACCGGGAAAGTATTAGAGAACCGTTTCCGCTCCGGTGAAGCCGTTGATGAAGTTCGCGTTGAAAGACATCAATACCAATATTTATACAGAGATGGTGCAGATTTTGTACTTATGCACAATGAAACTTACGAACAGATAAATATATCTCCGGAATTAATTGGTGAGGGTCAACAATTCCTTAAAGAAAACACAAACATCGATTTGCTTCTTGATGGCACTCAAATAGTTGCTGTAGAGTTACCATTGTTTGTTAATTTGCGTGTAACTTACACTGAACCCGGTGTTAAAGGTGATACAGCAACAAACACACTAAAACCGGCAAAACTTGAAACGGGTGCAACTGTAAACGTTCCTCTTTTTGTAAATGAAGGCGACTTGTTAAAAATTGATACGCGAACCGGAGAATACGTTGAAAGAGTTAAAGAGTAATTTTTCTTATTAACAAATCCTTATTTTAATCTTGCTCTTGATTATCCAAGAGCAAGAAAAAGTTTATTTTAAAACATATTTGACAGCAGCATCAGCGCACCTCTCGCCATCAATAGCAGCAGATACTATTCCACCGGCATAACCAGCACCTTCACCACTTGGAAAAAGTCCGGCAATTTCTATGTGCATTAATGAAGAAGGGTCCCGTGGAATTCTGATTGGTGAACTTGTTCTTGTCTCAGCCGCAAGAATTTGTGCTTCCTCAGTAAAATAACCCCTCATTTTCCTGTCGAACTCTTTTAATGATTTTTTTAATCCATTTACAATATTATGAGGCAATATCTCGTGCAACGGAGCGCTTATTGTCCCGGGGATATAAGAAGTTTTAGGAAGCGATTTAGACAGCACACCATTTACAAAATCAGTTATTCTCTGTGCCGGTGCTCTTTGTGTTTTTCCACCGGCTTCAAATGCAATTCTTTCAACATATTTCTGAAACTCTAATCCAGCAAATACACCATAATTTTTATAATCAATCCAATCCTTTTCATCGACTGAAACTACTAATCCGGAATTAGCAAAAGGTGAATCGCGTCGAGAAACACTCATTCCGTTTAGCACTAATTCTCCCGGCGCAGTTGAAGCCGGAATAATTATTCCTCCGGGACACATACAGAATGAATAAACTCCTTTACCATCAATCTGACACGCAAGATTGTAACTTGAAGCCGGAAGATTTTCATCCCTTTTTGGTGAATGATATTGAATTTCGTCAATCAAAGATTGCGGATGTTCAATGCGGACACCCATTGCAAAAGGTTTAGATTCAAGCTTAATATTTTTTTTATCAAGTAAATAATAAATATCCCGTGCCGAATGACCTACAGCAAGTATTACTGCATCAGCATAAATTTCCTGGTCATCATTTACTATCACACCTGTGAGAGTTTTATCAGAAATAATGAGGTCGGTTACTTTTGAGTTAAAGTGTATTTCCCCGCCATAGTTTAAAATTGTTTCGCGAATGGATGCTACAACTTTTGGCAACTTATTAGAACCTATATGAGGATGAGCATCAATTAAAATTTCTTGTTGAGCTCCATGCTGAACCAAAAGTGAAAGGATACGATTAACATCACCGCGTTTCGTGGAACGTGTATAAAGTTTACCATCGCTATATGTTCCGGCACCACCTTCACCAAAACAATAATTTGAATCAGGGTTAACAATTCCCTTTTGTTGAATTAAACGTAAATCACGTCTGCGGGTCTGAACATCTTTTCCTCTTTCTACAACTATTGGTTTAATTCCAAGTTCAATTAGTCGAAGTGCTGCAAACATTCCGGTTGGACCGAATCCGATTATAATTACTTTTTTACCAGAATTGACCGGTTTGAAATTTATTTTTTTGTAAAGCTGATCAGGTTCTTCATTTACATATACAATTACTTTTACACGGTAAACAGGATTTTTACTGCGTGCATCAATCGATCTTTTGACTATCTGAACGGCTGTTATTTCTTCTTCAGCTAAATTCAATTTTTTAGCCGAAGCTGTATGAAGATAATTGTAGTCGTTAATAAATTTGGGTGGGATTACAATTTCTATTTCTTTTTTCATAATCTCTTAATTGAGAATTGCGAATTGAGAATGGAGAATTAATTTTCTTTTAATTTCTTCAGAATCGAAATAAGCAATCGAATTAACTCATCACAATCACCTATTAAACTAAAATATTCTTTTTCTGTTATTACTTCTGCATCTTTGAATAATTTTAGCCAATATTCAGTCTCTCTTGCTTCTTTTAATGCAATAGAAAGTTTATTACTGAAATCTCTTTTGGAAGAAGCTTCCTGGGATTCAGCAACATTAGCCCCTATAGAAGTACCGCTTCTCAATATTTGTTTTAATAAATCTTTAAGGTGATAATCTTGTTTAATTCTTATTAAATAGAATTTTACAATTCTTGAACCGAATAGAAAACTCTTTTCAAGAATTGGATTTCCATATTCGACATTTTTTTCAAATACTTTCATTTAATTCTCAATTCGCCATTCTCAATTCTCACTTAATACGTTGCTTTAATCACGCCTCCATCAACCGCAATTGTTGCGCCAGTAATAAACCCGGCTTGTTCTGATGCAAGATATACTATTAATGAACCAACTTCATCGGGTCTTGCCAATCGTTTCATAGGTACTTCATTTGCCATTGAAGCTAATACATGTTCATGGGAATCACCACTTTGTTTAGCACGGCTGACAGCTAATTCATATAAGCGTGCAGTTAATGTATAACCAGGTGCAACATTATTAACTGTAATATTATACTTCCCAACCTGATTACTTAATGTTTTTGCCCATGCTGTTACAGCACTCCGGAGCGAATTTGAAAGGATAAGATTATCAACAGGTTGTTTAACTGATAGAGAAGTTATGTTGATAATTCTTCCCCAATTTTTAGCTTTCATACCGGGTAAAACAAGTCGTGTAAATCTAATAGCACTCATTAATATTTGCTCGAAAGCTTCCTGCCAGTTGCTATCAGAAAGGTCTTCAAAGTAACCTGGGATTGGACCACCACAATTATTTACAAGAATATCAATATCACCATAATTTTTTCTAACAACTGCAATTGTGTTTTCAATATCAGAAACTTTATCGATATCACAAACAACCCAGAGTGGTTCAACTGAATAGAGGGATTTAATTTCCTGAGCAGCTTTCAGTAAATTTTCTTTATTTCTAGAACAGATTGCAACCTTGCAGCCCTCTTTAATAAAAAGTTCTGCAGTTGCTCTGCCAATTCCCATACTGGCAGCAGTTATTAAAACTGTTTTCCCTTTCAGATGTAAATCCATGTACACCTCATAAAGAACTTATTACATTAGCAATCCCCTCTCTAATCATCATTACTGCATAAGCAGCAAGAAATAGAGAAGCAATTTTTGCAAAAGCTTTGGAACCACCATCTCCTAAAGCTTTTATTAACCACTTTGCATTAGTGAGAACCAAAACAATTATTAGAAAATTAGCAAGCATTGCTGTTATGGTTGGGAAAAATCCATACTTGTCATTTAGTATCAAAATTGTTGTTAATGCTGCCGGTCCCATTATTAATGGTATGCCAAGAGGAACAATCCCAATATTTGTATGAGGATTCCTTCTGTTTTCTGATGATGATAAGATATCATTAACACTCAAGATTAGCAGAACAAGTCCACCGGCAATTCTAAAATCTTCTATAGTAATACCAAGAAAACGAAGGACAGCTTTCCCACCGAACAAAAAGCCGAGAGCAACTATAAAAGCAGTAAGACATGCTTCATAAATTAATTTTTTCCTTTGGAAATGCGAAACCCCTTCTGTAAAACCAAGGAATACAGGTGTTGTTCCAATTATATCTATTGCGACAAATAACGGAATAAAGGTCAGTAAAAATAAATTAATATCCATAACAAATTTTCATGTTATTCGTGTAGCAAAATAAGATTTTAAAAAATAAAAAATGCCGGTTAATTCCGGCATTCTTAAATAAAATCGGCAATTAATTAGAGCCGGTTGCTTTTAAGGAAGAGAGCTCTTCACTGACTATTTGCTGAGTATCTAAAGCTATAACTAATTCTTCATTAGTTGGAATTCGTAAAACTTTTACTTTGGAATCAGGTGTAGAAATTTCTGTTTCACCTTTTACGTTTTCATTTTTAGCTTGGTCAATTTTGATTCCTAAGAATTCCATATTGGAACAGACATCGCGTCTTACCATAACTGAATTTTCACCAATTCCACCCGTAAAAACAACAGCATCTAATCCACCCATAGCGGCGGCGTAACTTCCAATATATTTTTTGATTCTATAAGTAAATACATCGAAGGCATATTTAGCTTTTTTGTTCCCTTCGGCAACAGCTTCTTCAATCTCTCTCATATCGCTGCTTTCGCCACTTATTCCAATTAGTCCGCTATGTTTATTTAAGAGCGTATTAGCTTCGGATAGTGATAAACCTTCTTTAGCCATTATGTAAAGAATTACAGATGGGTCCATATCACCGCTACGTGTCCCCATTAACAATCCTTCAAGAGGTGTAAATCCCATAGTAGTATCAATCGAATGTCCTCTATCTACTGCTGCCATACTACATCCATTACCTAAATGCGCAGTAATTATTTTTAATTCTTCGTAAGGACGACCTAGCATTACCGCTGCTCGTTGAGATACATATCTATGTGAAGTTCCATGAAAACCATAGCGACGAATTTTATACTTTTTATAAAGCTCATAAGGTATTCCGTAAAGGAAAGCATGAGGTGGCATCTTAACATGAAATGAAGTATCAAAAACACCAACCTGAGGAGTGTTAGGCAAATGTTCCTTAGTTGCCTGAATACCTTTAATGTTTGGTGGATTATGCAAAGGAGCTAATTCGATATTATCTTTTAAAGCTTTCATCACTTGATCTGTTATAAGAACCGAGCCGGAGAATGTTTCGCCACCATGTACCACACGATGACCAACAGCATCAATCTCACTTTTATCCTTTATTACTCCATGATTAGGACTAAGAAGAACTGCAATCACATATTCAATTGCAATTGAGTGATCAAGAATTTCGCCGACTATTCTAATTTTTTCTCTATCCAATGGTTGATGAGTTAAAACAGCACTGGACATACCGATTCTTTCAACCATTCCTTTTGCAAGAGCGGTTTTTGTTGCCGTATCAATAAACTGATATTTAATTGACGAGCTTCCGCAATTCAATACTAAAACTTTCATTTATCCCTCAACTTTAATTAATTATATTACCATTGGCATCATATTTAAAGAAACCTTCACCGGTTTTTTTACCAAGTTTTCTTTCGCGAACAAGTTTACGAAGAATAGGACTTGGTCTATAACGCGGTTCACCAAGTGTATCCCATAAGGTCTGCATCCATGCAAGAACTTCATCAAGTCCCATTGAGTCAGCCATCTCTAAAGGACCGGTTTTAAAGTTATAGCCAAGTTTCATGGCAGTATCAATATCTTCGGCAGTTGCAATTCCTTCGAGTAAAATGTGCATTGCTTCATTTAGAAGCGGAACAATTGCACGTGTAGTTACGAATCCGGGGTATTCGTAAACGGGTATAGCTTTCTTTCCTATTCTTGAGGCAAATTTTTTGATTATATCAACAGTTTTATCAGATGTTTCAAGCGCTCTAACTAATTCAACCAACGGTACTTTTGGAACAGGATTTAAGAAATGCATACCAATAATTTTATCTTTTCGATTAGTAACTTCTGCAATTTTTGTTAAACTTAATGTTGACGTGTTGGATATAAAGATTGTATTGGGTCGGGCAATTTTATCCAGTTCTTTGAAAATTTTCATCTTAAGCTCATAATCTTCGTCAACAGCTTCTATTATTAAGTCACATTCTGCAACATCGGACAGTTCAACACTCCATTTTATTCGGCTTAAAATCGATTTCATTTCACTTTGAGTCATTGACCATCTCGAAATCTCGCGTTCCATACTAGCAGTTAAATTATCCTGAGACCTTTTGATATGCTCTTCATCAACTTCAATAATAAGCACATCTAAACCGGCTGATGCAATGGTTTGGGCTATCCCCTGTCCCATTACACCACCTCCAATAATAGCTACATAATCAATACGTTCTTGTTCGTCTATTCTCTGAACGCTTCCTAGCAAGTCCTCTAATTTTAATTTTTCTTCTGGCATTTTTGTTTATTCCCTTTTTTTAAATTTTTTACCTCGAAAAATATTGAATTACTTTTATAGAATCATTTATAATGACAAATATTATACCATAGCAAACTATCTATTTCAAAAGAATTTTTGGACAATTTACCAGTCAATTTATTACAAGTAATAAAAGACTAATCAAATATGAGAAATCTGCTCATATATCTTATGAAAAAAACAACCTTACGAATTAGAGAGTATGAAACCGGTTAAATATAAATAAGCAAGTTTATCTTACTATTCCTATTTTTTTGAGCAGAATATTAGATTGCTATAACCTGAGGTAAAAGTATAATTGTCACCAATAGAAATTCTCCAAAAATTTTTCGGACACGAGCAATTTAGACCAGGACAAGAAGAAATTATTAATTCAATAGTGTCGGGGAAAAATGTTTTAGCAGTTCTTCCAACAGGAGGTGGAAAATCAATTTGTTATCAGATCCCGGCGCTGATGGCAAATTCTTTTAGTATAGTCGTATCGCCACTTATTGCTTTAATGAAAGATCAGGTCGATTCGATTAACGTCAAACAAAAGGTTGCTGCGTTTATCAACAGTACAATCGATTTCAGAGAAACTAACAAGGTATTATCTGAAATTGCTAATGGAAATATTAAACTGTTATACCTCTCCCCTGAGAAACTTAATAACATTCAATTTTGTGAATCGCTAAAGAATTTAAAGCCAATTTACTTGTTTGTTGATGAAGCACATTGTATTAGTGAATGGGGACATAGTTTCAGACCAAGTTACCGTAAAATAAAATCGTTTGCGGAATTAATTGGCTTTCAATCGATTTCAGCTTTCACTGCAACAGCAACAGAAGATGTGAGAAACGATATTATTAGTCAATTAGGAATGACCAATCCTGTTCTCTTTGTTAAAGGATTTGAGAGAGAAAATTTATTTCTGAATGTTATCAAAACAAAAAATAAAAAAGAAAAGATAATCGAGCTATTTAAGTATAATGATCTGCCTGGGATAATATATACAGCGACAAGAAAATCAGCCGAAGAGATAAGCGACTTCTTAAGGATGCAAAAAATAGAAGCAATTTATTATCACGCTGGTTTAACATCTGAAATCAGAAAAATTATTCAAGAGGATTTTCTTAACAACAGAATAAAATTAATTGTTTCTACTAATGCTTTTGGGATGGGGATTGATAAAAGTGATATCAGAACTTTAATACATTATCAGTTGCCGGCAAATCTTGAAAACTATTATCAAGAGATCGGGCGAGCTGGCAGAGACGGTAACAAAGCAAATGTTTATTTATTGCATGACGAAAACGATTTACTAATCCAGGAATATTTTATAAAAAACCTTTATCCTACAAGAGAGCAAATTGAATTAGTATATAACACGTTGTGCGATTTCTCTTCTGTAGCACTTGGAAGTTATTTTAACAAAGAAATCCCTATTGACAAAAACCTATCAATGTTCCTTGAATCAAAAGGAATTACAAAAGGACTACTGGAATCCTCAATTAAAATCCTTTCCGATTCAGGTTATATAACTCAAGAACTTGAAGACAAAAAATACTATACACAGTCATTGTTCGATCCCAAAAGTTTATTAAGCTATATAAAAAAATTAGATGATAACGAAATAAAGGATTTACTTCTTATAATAACCAGAGAATACGGTTCTACTTTTTTTAATTCAAAAACATTAATAAATATTTCTCGTTTATCTCTACTAATGGACGGAAGTAGAGATCATATTGTGGATTTGCTTAATTCACTTAGCGAGTCAGGGATAATTTATTTTCAAAAACCTTCTATTTATAACACAGTAAAACTGTTAGGGACAAGAATAAAAAGCCAGGATCTAAAACTAAATTATGAAAAAACAAAAAATTTAGTAGACAATAGCAGAAGAAAACTTGAAAAGATGTTACAATACATCAACACAGATGTATGCAGATTTAAGTTTATCTTAGAATATTTTGGACAAACTGATGAAAATTATAAATGTGGCAAATGCGATATATGTAGTGGCACTCTTAATCATGATAGCAGTGCTAATTACATTGAACAACATATTATTTATTTTCTGAAAGAGATTGATAAACCTGTTGATAAATTTGAGTTATTAAATATTCTCAGAGGTAAAACAACTGAAGGACAAAACTTTTCAGAATTTGGTTCTTGCAGTCTCTTTTCAAAACAGGAAGTTGAAAATGCAATCGAAAAACTTAAGCATGAAAAGAAGCTGAGCATTTTGAAAAACGAAATTATTTTAACTGGTCTAGAAACAAATGAGTCCAATGCAGTAAAATCAAATGTCGATTTTGAAGAAGAGCTTCAACTATATAATCTGTTACGTCAGATTCGTAAAGAAGCAGCATCAAAATTTAATCAACCGGCACAAATGATTTGTCCCGATGAAGTCCTATTAAAAATAGCCAAGAAAAAACCTTCTACTGTTTCAGAACTATTATCAGTAGAGGGTTTTAATCAAAGAATGTATAATAAAGTTGGAGAACAATTTTTAGAAATCATTAAAAGTAACCAAACGGAAGTTGAACTTAAAAATCTGCTCAGAAAGAAAAAACTTCCTGAAAATATTCTGCAGATTGCCGATTTGATAAAGAAAAAGTATTCCTTAGAAGATATTGCCACACTTACTAAACAGTCAGAAACTTTGATATCACTTCAGATCGAAACATTATTATCAGCCATACCCGATTTAGATGTTGAATACTTAGTTAATAAAAACGATTTGACTGAAATTGAGAAAAAAATAAACGAAGGTATTACCGATCTTAAAGAATTAAGAAATTCTTTAACCAATAAAATAAGTTATTCACTACTAAGGATTATCTTTGCAAAAAAGAAGATTATTCAATAACACGATTACTCTTTAGTTGGATAAGATATTCATCAGCTTTTCTAAAAAACGAATTCCATTTCTCACTCTTAAATTCTAAGTTTTTTAGAAAGGTCATTAGTTCTTCCTGAGATGTGTTATACTTATCAAAGATTTTGTTTGTATGATAGTTTATAGAATCGGTTTGATTAATATATTTCTCTTCCACAATAATTTTTTCTACATATACTTTTACAGCCGTATCTTCATCTAATTTTAATTTGCTATTGCAACCGATGAAAAAGAGTAAAAGAAAAAGTATTAATTCTTTATTACCTCTTTTTACTAGCTTCAAATAGAATTTTCTTTTCACGTTCTGTTAAGTTTTGGTATCCGCTTTGACTAATTTTATCTAATATTCTATCAATTTCTTCCTGAGTAACAATTATTTCATCTTTTTTAGAGTCGTTGATATCATAAAAGTTAGCTTCTTGGATCTCATCATCATCTACAGGTCGTCTGAACCTGGGACTTCTGAAAGAACCGTAAGAATCATAAGTTCTTTGTCTACGGAAAGAATTCAAGAAATTAGAAAAGCTAAAATTATTTCTTTTATCGAGTAATAAGAAAATAAATCCCGTAACAGCACCTCCGATATGTGCCAGATGCGCAACTACCGAAGATTCTGTAACAGATACAAATTCGAATACGATAAGCATAGCAATAAGATACTTAGCTTTGATAGGGATTAAGAAATAAATTAAAATATATCGATCCGGGAAAAACATAGCGAAAGCAATCATTACACCAAATACAGCACCAGATGCACCTATTGTAACAGCCAAGGAGTCTGTTAAAATTGGTGACAAAAAGAGTTGAAATAAACCGGCTCCTATTCCGCACAGTAAATAAAACAGCAGAAATTTTTTAGAACCCATAATATGTTCTATTTCCATCCCGAACATCCAAAGCATAAACATATTAAAAAAGATATGCCAAAAGTCCGCATGCATAAACTGGTATGTAATTATCTGCCAAATTTGGAAATTAAACGGCATTCCGAGATTATTGTAACCCATAATAGGATTAAGCGCAAAATAATGGCTTAAAATATAGTATCCTGGCACACCATTAAACATCAAGTTATCGAATATGAGTTGAATAACAAATACTCCGATATTTATAAATAACAGATTTTTTATTATTGGTGGGAAAAGTGTAAATCCGCCAAATCCCGATGGTCTATAATAATCTCTTGAATCGTAACCCATTAAAATGCCTTTTAAAGTTTTCTTAAGGAAAGTTAATTCATTTTATAATTAATTGAAAGGTTCACTTAAAAATAGATTAAAAGCAAGACCAACAACTTGTCAGTTGATCTTGCTCTAATCTTTTTAAAATCAATTATCATCATTCAACGCAGCAACACCGGGGAGAGTTTTACCTTCCAAGAATTCGAGAGAGGCACCGCCACCAGTTGAAACGTGTGTAACTTTATCATCTAAACCAGCTTTACTGATTGCTGCTGCAGAGTCACCTCCGCCAATAACTGTAATAGCACCTTTTGAAGTTGCATCGGCAAGAGCTTTAGCAATTTCATTAGTACCTTTTGCAAAATTTTCAAATTCGAAAACTCCAAGAGGTCCATTCCATACAATCGTTTTACTTGAAAGAATAACATTTTTGAATTCTTCAATAGTTTTTGGTCCAATATCAAGTCCCATTTTATCTGATGGGATTTTATCTGCATCCACAATTGAGGATGGCGATTCATTTTTAAATTCAGCAGCAACTACAGTATCTTTTGGTAACAGAACCTTTGCATTGAATTTCTTAAATTTTTCGAGAATTTCTTTAGCAAGGTTAAGTTTTTCTGCTTCTAATAATGATGTTCCTATTTCATAACCCATCGCTTTGAAAAATGTATATGCCATTCCACCACCAATAAGCAGATAATCTACTTTAGGAAGTAGGTTTTCGATAACATCAATCTTACCGGATATTTTTGAACCACCTAAAATTGCGGTAAAAGGTCGAACCGGATTTGCGACCGCACTACCTAAATAATCTAATTCTTTCTGCATCAAGTAACCAGATGCACAGGTTTTAATAAATTTGGTTACACCTTCTGTAGATGCATGCGCACGGTGAGCTGATCCAAATGCATCATTAATATATACATCACCTAGTTCGGCTAATTGTTTTGCAAATTCAGGATCGTTCTTTTCTTCTTCTGGATGAAATCTCAAATTTTCGAGTAAAAGGACTTCACCATCCTTAAGAGAATTAACAATTGCTTTAACCTGATCGCCAATACAATCAGGAGCAAACTTTACATCCATTTGTAATAATTCACCCAATCTAATAGCAACCGGTTTCAAACTATATTTTGGATTCGGTCCGCCTTTTGGTCTGCCTAAATGACTCATTAAAATAGTTTTACCACCACTTGAAATAATTTTTTTAATTGTTGGTAAAGCGCTTGTTATTCTGATATCATCAGTAATCTGTAAATTTTCATCGAGTGGAACATTAAAATCCACACGAACTAAAACTCTCTTCCCTTTCAGGTCAACTTTGTCAATACTTAATTTCTTCATTTTTCCCTCCGTAATCGTACTTAAATGATATAAAAAAAGACGCAGTCTAAAATAGAATCTGCGTCTTAATGGTTATTAACATCAATTATTTAATCAACTTTAAGAGCAGATCGACTACTCTGCAAGAATATCCCCATTCATTATCGTACCACGATACAATTTTGAAAAATCTCTTTTCACCTTTGAGATTATTTTGAACTGTTGCTAAGGAATCGTAAATAGATGCTCTATCATCATGAATAAAATCGGTCGATACTAATTCTTCGTTAGAATAACCCAAGATTCCCTTGAGATAAGTTTCAGAAGCTTTTTTCATGAGTTCATCGATTTCCTGGATAGATGTATCCCTAGCTGCTCTGAATGTTAAATCTACTACAGAAACATTTGCAACAGGAATTCTAAATGACATACCTGTAAGTTTACCTTTAACTGCTGGTAAAACTTCTCCTACTGCTTTTGCGGCACCTGTTGTAGAAGGAATTATGTTAATTGCAGCTGCTCTACCTCCCCGCCAATCTTTTTTGGAAGGTCCATCAACTGTTTTCTGTGTAGCAGTATATGCATGAATGGTTGTCATCAAACCTGTTTCGATTCCAATTCCTTCTTTCAATAAAACATAAACAACTGGAGCTAAACAATTTGTGGTACAGGATGCATTAGATACAATATGATGTTTATCAGGATCATATTCATTATCATTAACACCCATTACAATAGTTTTAACATCGCCCTTTCCGGGAGCAGTAATTAAAACTTTCTTTGCACCGGCTGTTAAATGACCCTTAGCTTTTTCACTGTCTGTAAATAAACCAGTTGCTTCTATTACTACATCAACACCAAGGTCTTTCCAGGGTAATTGTGAAGGGTCTTTTTGAGCAAGTACGCATTTAATTTTCTTACCGTTTACAATTAGAATATCATCGGTTTCTAAAGAAGGATCACTTTTTTCACTTCCTAATGTTCCGTTAAACTTACCATGAACAGAATCATATTTTAATTGATAAGCAAAATATTTTGCATCTGTGCTAACATCTACTAATGCAACAACCTCTACCTCCTTTCCGAAGTAACCCTTATCAACCAAGGCACTAAAAACTAATCTGCCAATTCTACCAAATCCGTTAATACCTACTTTGATCGCCATCTCTTTTATTCCTCCAATACAAATTAGTTGAAAATTTTGTCTGCAAATATAAAAATTCGATTAAGAAGTATCAATTTCAAGAATTATTATTAACAGAAAATTAAAATAATTGTCAGTTTTATAAGAAAAGTTTATCTTGCAAGTGTACTATCATTCCTTTTCCAATTTAATAAAATTATTTAAAGGTGAATAAATGCCCGCATCTGAGTTTTTAGCATATGTTCCAATCTTTTCTGAAATACCGATGGAAACAGTTGAAAAAATTGAGAAGATTGGTACAAGAAAAAACTTCAAGAAAAATGATGTGATTCTAATGGAAGATGAAGTTGGTACTGCACTTTTTGTTATTGTTTCCGGTAAGGTTAAAGTTGCAAGAACAAGTACAGATGGTAGAGAGGTTATTTTATCAATTCTATCTGACAGTGATTTTTTTGGTGAGATGGCTATTCTTGATGGACAAACAAGGTCTGCTACTGTAGTTGCAATTGAGGATACAGAACTGTTTCTGATTCAGAGGAATGATTTTATAAACTTGCTCAAAGAATATCCGGAAATAGCAATTTCTTTGCTTCAGGAATTAACTAAAAGATTAAGGGCAGCAGATGCAAAGATTAAGGCATTATCACTTAAAGACGCTGAAGGAAAAGTAGCAACTGTATTACTTCAACTGGCTGATGATGTTGGTAAAATTAAACATGGCAAAGTTGAAATCGAAAAACTTCCTTTGCAACAGGATTTAGCTAATATGGCTGGGACATCCAGAGAAACCATCTCTCGTACAATTCATTCATTCGCTAAAAAGGGTCTTGTTGAGTTAGATGGTAATAAGCTCAGAATTACGGATTATGAAAAATTCAAGGAATTATTTAGCTAATTATGGCTATTAAAATAGATCTTCATATGCACACCACATATTCAGATGGTGCATTCTCCCCAACTGAATTGGTTCTTAAAGCCAAAAGCACAGGACTTGATGTAATAAGTATTACAGATCACGATAGCATAAACGGAATTAAAGAAGCGATGGCTGTTGGTAAAGAAGTGGGTGTTGAAATAATACCCGGTTTAGAAATTAGTACTGACCTTGATGAAAAAGAGATTCATCTTCTAGCTTACTTTATTGATATTGATAACGAAGAATTGCAGAAATATTTAAGTTTTTTCAGGGAAGAAAGATTTCATCGTGCAAAAAGAATCGTCCAAAAATTACGCAACTTAGGATTGCCTATTACAATTGATGACGTTATGGCACTTGCACAAAATTCTGCTGTAGGAAGACCGCACATTGCATTTGCATTGGTTAATTTAGGATTAATCAACAATTATTATGAGGCATTCGAAAAATATATTGGAGATTACGGACCCGCTTTCGAAAGAAAAATTCATGTTTCACCACAGAGTGCAACAAAACTAATTAGCGATGCAGGTGGACTTTCCTTCGTTGCACATCCCGGTTATATGAAGGAATCCATATTGATTGACTTAATAAAAGCTGGAATTGATGGGATTGAAGTTATTCATCCAAGTCATACAGAAAATCAGGTAAATTTTTACAGAGGAATTGTCAACCAATATTGTTTATTAGAAACCGGTGGCTCAGATTTCCACGGCGGTAAAAAGGATGATGAAGAAAATTTAGGTAAATATATTATCTCACCAAATCACCTCGAAGCAATGAGGAATATGCTTCATAAGAATAGCGCATGAATTAAACTTCTACAAAACTTTTATAGCGTACTTAATTTACACTTTTTGTTCAACAAGAAAATACTAAATTTGTTTAGTTACTTTATTAAATAACCTAAAAAGTTGGGGAAATAATGAGTAAATCGAAATTGTTAATTGCTTTTGCTCTCATTTCGAATTTTGTCTTTTCACAAAACATTGGTACATGGAAAATCCATTCAAATATGAAAGATGTTAAAAAATCCGTTGCATCCGTAAATACTGTTTGGAGCGTTTCGACAGGAGGTGCTTTTGGCATTAATCCCTCTTCAGATACATCTTTTAATGTTTTGAATAAAGCTAACGGACTGATTTCACAAAATCTTACTTCAGTTGGAATAGATAAACAAAATAAAATTTGGATTGGCTCACAAGAGGGTTACATAATTGTATATAATCAAAACACTAAATCAATACAAAATATTCTTGACATCTTTAAATCAAATAAACTTAGAAAACGAATAAACGACTTTTATTTTTCTAACGATACTACATTTGTATCTACAGACTTTGGTTTGTGTTTAATTAATACTAATAATCTGACCTTTTACGACACATTTATAAAACTAGGTTCTTTTGCATCCGAATCAAGAATTATTAGTACGATTAAAAGTGGTCTGGTCTATTCAGTTACAGATAATGGTATTGCAGTTCAAAAACAAGGAGCTACAAATTTATCTGCACCTGAATCATGGAATTCTTTCATAATTAATTCAATTATTAATGTTAGTTCCGCTTCAAAGATTATTTCTTACAATGGCCAGATAGTATTAGCTACGAATAATGGAGTCTATAGATTTATAAATAATAGTTGGCAACCGTTTTTGTTACAAGAAATTAATATAAAAGATTTGGCTGTATCCGGTAATTCATTATTCGCAATCACTGACAATAAACTATTTGAATACAATGGTACTCAGACCAATCAAGTATTTGAGAATCAATCAATCATATTAACCTCGGTATCGGTGACAGATAACAAAACAATATATCTCTCCTCTTCAAACGGATTAATTGAGATAAAGAATAACGTTACAAAATATTTAGCACCAAAAGGACCATACAGTAATCAGTTTATCAATTTATCAGTTGCCGGTAATGGAAATATCTACGTTGCTACCGGTAAAGATCTTTATGGTGTTGGATTCCTTGAATACGACGGTTCAAACTGGAAACGTTACAGCAAAGAAAATTATCCTCAGATCCCTTCAAATGCATATTATAATGTTTTTGCAGCTGAAGACAATACAGTTTATTTATCTAACTGGGGATACGGTGTAACTATTTTTAAGAATGGGCAATTCGAAGTTTATACTGCAAATAATAGTGAAATGGTTGGTATTCCAATAAACAACAAGTTCTTAGCAATAGCTGATATTAAAGTTGATTCCAAAAAAAATATTTGGATTGCAAATCATCAATCGGCTGCCCGTAAACAATTGAGTGTTCTTACCCCGGATAAAAAATGGTATCACTTTTCTATGACAAGCCCTAATTTGACTGAGTACGATGTTTTGGATAAAATGGTAATCGATCAGAACGGAACTAAATGGTTCATCGTTTTTGAAGGAAACCGTGGACTTTATTATTATAACGAAAAAGAAACTTTCACCAATTTAACTGATGATATTCAAGGCGGAATTAAACAAAGCGACGGTTTATTTAGTGATATATTAACCTCTCTGGCGGTTGATAAAAGAGGTTACTTATGGATTGGTACAAGTGCCGGAGTAAATGTAATTACAGATCCATCTAAACCGTTATCGACATTACGAATTAATTTCGCGCCATCTGTCCGAAATCAGAGTGTTACATGCATTGCCGTGGACGCTCTGGACCAAAAATGGATTGGGACAAAGCAAGGTGTTGCTGTTATTGCAAGCGACGGAATTACTTTATTAGCTTATTACGATTCTAAAAACAGTCCGATTCCAAACGATGAAATAAAAAGTATAGCAATTGATGAAAAACAAGGTAAAGTCTATATTGGAACCGAATATGGTTTGGCGGAGCTTCAAACATATTCGGTAAAACCATTAGAAAGTTTTTCTGATTTATTTGTTTATCCAAATCCATTCATAATTTCCGGTAACGAAAATGCCCAGATTACAATTGATGGATTAATTAAAAATACCAGAATAAAAGTTTTTGATATTTCAGGAAATCTTATCTGTGATTTCAGAACTCCAGGTGGAAAAATTGCTTTCTGGGACGGAAAAGATACTTATGGTAATTATGTTTCATCAGGTATTTACATGATTGTAGCTTTTGATGAAGAAGCAAATAATGTAGCAACTTCAAAAGTGGCTGTAATAAGAAAGTAATTTTGCTCTTATTATGATAGATATCAAAAATTTATCGGTTCAGTTTACTGGTGAAAATCTTTTTGAAGAAGTAAATATCAAAATACACCGCAATGATAAGATTGCTCTTGTCGGTTCAAATGGAAAAGGTAAATCCACTTTCCTAAAACTACTGGTAGGAATTGAACAACCTGAAGAAGGTCAAATAAACAAACAAAAAGGGTTACGTATTGGTTATCTTCCACAGGAAATCATCTCTTTCAAAGACAAAACCCTAATTGAAGAAGTTAAATCTGCCATCCCTGAAGTTGAATCTTTGTTAGAAAGAGAAAAAGAAATTATTGATCAACTCAATTCCGACTTACTTGAACATTCAGAAAGAGAAGAATTACTAAATGCGTTAGGTTCGCTGCACCACAGGAAAGAAGAACTCGATTTCTATAGCGTTGAATCCCGAATAGAAAAAGTTTGTATCGGACTCGGTTTCAAAGAAAAAGATTTTCTAAGAAAAACTGAAGAATTTTCCGGTGGTTGGCAAATGAGAATTCAACTTGCAAAAATTTTACTTGCAGAAAATGATCTTCTTTTACTGGATGAACCGACTAATCACCTTGATATCGAAACGCTGCAATGGTTGGTTGAGTACCTACAAGGTTTATCCACCTCAATTATTGTGGTTTCTCACGATAGACATTTTGTTAACAATGTAACTACCAAAACTCTCGAAATCTTTAACAACCGAATTAATTTTTTTCCGGGGAATTATGAACAGTATTTGAAGTTTAAGTCGGAACGCGATATTCAACTTAAAGAGCTTCAGAAAAATCAGGAAAGAAAAATAAAAGAAACCGAGCAGTTCATTGAAAGATTCAGGTATAAGAATACTAAAGCAAAACAGGTACAAAGCCGTATTAAAATGCTCGAGAAGATGGATACTATAGAACTTATTGAACAGGAGAAGAAAATTGAAATCCGCTTCCCTGATCCGCCAAGAAGCGGAATAATTCCGGTCGAGCTGAAAAGTGTTTCTAAATTTTATGGTGATAATGAAGTACTAAAGAATATCGATATAAAAATAGAACGAGGTGAAAAAATTGCAATTGTTGGTGTTAATGGTGCGGGTAAAACAACCTTAGCGAAAATAATTGCTTCAAAAATCTCACCTACTTATGGTGAAGTAATATTTGGAACAAATACTTTAATTGCTTATTACGAACAGGAAGTTGCTGATTCGCTTTCTCCTGAAAATGATATTATAGATACTCTGGAAGAAATAAATGATGAGTTATCGATTGGTCAAATAAGAAAAATCCTTGGTTCATTTTTATTCACCGGTGATGATGTGTTTAAAAAAGTTAAAGTGCTATCAGGTGGTGAAAAAAGTCGTGTTGCTCTTGCAAGGTTATTATTAACAAAAAGTAACTTAATAGTTCTGGATGAACCGACCAATCATCTTGATTTCACATCAAAAGAGATCTTACAGAAAGCTCTTATAAATTTTACCGGCACGCTTGTTTTAGTATCGCATGATATCGATTTCATTAAACCTATTGCCAACAAAATATTTGAAATGAAAGATGGCAGACTAACAGTTTTTTATGGTGGGATAGATTACTATCTTTTCAAAAAGGCAGAAACAAAAATCGACCAATCAGACAAAAAAACAGTTAATGATAAGTCTTCACGCAAAGAACAAAAAAGATTAGAAGCAGAAAAAAGACAACAAAAATTCTCGCTGACCAAAGATTTAAGAAAACAACTTGAATCTTGCGAGAAAGAGATAACAGATTTGGAAGAGTTCAAATTAAAGATTGAAAAAGAATTATCTGATCCCGCAATATTCAGTAATCCAGGCTTAGCCAAAGAAAAAAATATTGAGTATGAAAAAACAAAACGTTTACTTGAGGAAGAATACAATAGATGGACAGAATTAAGCAATGAGATTGAGAAAATTGAAATAAATTTTTTACAAAATTAGTTAAGGAAGCTATTCAGATAAAAATTCGTTTGCCAATGCAATCCCGCCAAAAAGTGCCGCATCATCACCAAGTTTCGTTTTTATAATTTTAACTACTTTACCCGGTTCCGGCAAAACAGCTTTCTTAAAGGACTTCTTAATCTTGGGGAGCATGAAATCCCCTGTTGCTTCAATAACGCCTCCACCTAATACAATTGTATCTAAATTTAATAATGTTGTTATACTTCCTAATACCGTCCCAATTACCACAGCAGATTTATTAACATACTTAATTGCCAGTGCATCCCCTTTTTTAACTGCATCCGCCAGGGCTTTGCTTTTCAAAATTTTATTTGGTGATTTATATTCTTTAAGAATACTCTTTTTACCTTTTTTTAATTCGCTCTTTATACCTCTTACAATGGCAGTTCTACTTGCAATTGTTTCGAATGTAGTGTTCTTATCTTTTCCTAATAAATTCCCTTTTGAACTGACTCTGATATGTCCAATTTCACCGGCAAAGAAAGTTGAACCGCGATATAATTTCCCTTCAAAAAATAATGCCCCGCCAATACCGGTACCGACAAATACTACCAACATATTATGAGTATCTTTTGCAAATTCAAAATTCTTAATTCCTAAGCCGGCAAGATTAACGTCATTTTCTAATAAAATCGGAATTGAGAAATATTTTAACAGAGCTTCCTTTATATTAAAGTTTTTTATACCAAGGTTAGGTGCGCTTGATATTAAACCGGAATAAGGATTTACAGTGCCTGGGACACCAAGACTTATGGCTTTTACTTCTTTTAGGGTAACTTTATTTTCACTCAATATTCTATTAACAGAACTAACAATTGTTTTAATCAACCCATCTTTACCATTCATAATGTCTGTTGGGACTTTATCCTTTGCAATAATCTTATTTTCAGAGTTAATGAGTGCCGAGAGAATTTTTGTCCCGCCCAAATCAATAGATATGATATAATTCCTTGTCATTCTTACTCCAAATTCATTAATTATTTTTTTGAATGGATTATACTCACAAAAAATTTTATTAAATTCACATAGTAGTTTATATAATCACGAGGCATTTTCTTCAACAACTTTAAAATAATAGTTTTCCATCAATATCGGGAGAATTAATGTACATAAATTTTTCAGATATCCCCGGGCATCAAAATCTGTTTTTAGATTACTTACACGAATTTACTAACGTTGAAAAATTCTATAAATGGAACTTCAGAGAGCAAAACAAATATGAAGAATTGTTTAAAAGACTTGTTGAATTTGACCGTCCTCATAGATTAGAATTATCCGAAGCTATTAAAGAACAATATGTTGAAATAAAAACTTCTAAGCAGACATTAACAAACATTGAGTCCTTAAAATCACCTAATACAATAGCTGTGATTACCGGTCAACAGCTCGGTTTATTCGGTGGTCCACTATATACAATTTATAAATCATTCACCGCCATTAAGTTGGCAAATTACCTGAAAGAGAAGTTCGAAGGATATCATTTCGTCCCGATATTCTGGCTGGAAGGAGACGACCACGATTTTGAAGAAGTGCGCTCAATTAACCTGGTAAATAATTTTAACCAGATATTTAATGTCAAATACGAAGATGGAGAATTGGAGGAAATAAATCGTGGTAACATTGGAAACCTTAAGTTTAACGAAGGGATAAATCGTTTGTTCCCACTACTTGCTTCAGAATTAAGAGACACAGAATATAAGAATGATCTGATCGAACTCTTAAAATCATTTTATCAACCAGGGAAATCTTTCCTGGAAAGTTTTAAGGAATTGATGATTAAGATTTTTGATGAGTACGGCTTAATCGTTTTTAATCCTATGACTCCAAGAATCAAAAAATTGCTTACAAATATTTTCTTAAAAGAAATAACAAGCTATAAAGATCACACCGGTATTCTTGTAGAAAGAAGCGCAGAGCTCGAAGAATTATATCATGCTCAAGTGAAAGTAAAGGCAATCAACCTATTTTATCTTGATGATAATGAACGACTTCTTATTGAACCGGTGGAGAATGAATATCGCCTTAAAGGTAAAAGAAAGAGATTCACTTTAGAAGAATTAACTTCATTAATCAATACAACACCGGAAAAATTCAGTCCTAATGTTCTTCTCAGACCAATTTGTCAGGACTATCTCTTTCCCACCGGTTTTTATGTGGGAGGACCATCAGAGATAAGTTACTTTGCACAGGTTACCCCCTTATATAAAATTTATGGATTAATAGAACCGGTTATTTACCCACGCTCCTCTGCTACAATTTTGGAAAAAGGTGTTCAGGCAATTTTGGATAAGTACAAATTAAAATTCTCAGATATATTTTTAACCGAAGATCAATTGTTCACAAAAGTAATTATGTCTGATTCCGGTTCTGATCTTAACACTGTATTTAATGAAGCTCTACTTAAGATAAAAGATAGTCTGGAACCGATTAATGAGAAATTAATTAGTATAGATAAAACTCTCTCAGATATAACAATTAAATCGAGAGAAAAGATTGAACAGACAATTGAATTCATGAAATCGAAAGCAATTGAAGCAGAAAAACGTAAGCACGAAGCTACTACACGCCAATTGGGCAAAGTTAGAAATGTTCTTTATCCGAATAATGAATTACAGGAGCGTGAATTAAACTTTATTTACTTTGCTAATAAGTATGGAATGGATATCTTTAAGTGGATTTACAGTGAACTCGCGATAAACAAATTTGAACATCAGATACTGGAACTTTAGGTAATTAATTTTATTTGTTCAAGAAAATTCGGATTAGATACTGAAACTGATTCAAACTGATTAACAGAACCACCATTATTTAGCAGCATTGACAATACAGCAAAAGCCATAGCAATTCGATGATCGCCATAACTTTCGAAAACAATGTCGTCTTGGTTTTGTATCTCTCCTCTTAATTCAAAACCGTCATCTTCTTCAATTACATCCAAACCCAGCAGATTATAATTATTACACAATGATTTAATCCGATCGGATTCTTTGATACGTAGTTCTTTTGCATGATTAATCTTAAAATTACCTTCTGCAAAAAGGCCGGCGACAGACAAAATTGGTATCTCATCAATAATGTTTGGTATTATTTCCGAAGGTATTTCAACATTTGTAAGTTTGCTCGATTTCACAATTATGTCGCCTTTTAACTCACCATTTTCTATACCTTCGTTAGTAATTTCAATTATTCCACCCATTGATTTAAGCAGATTAATAATTCCAATTCTGGTTGGATTAAGAGAAACATTTTTAATGACTAATTCTGAATTTTTAATAAGCAATGCGAGCACAATGAAGAATGATGCAGTCGAAATATCAGAAGGAACGGACATTTCGAATGGTTGAGGATAATATTTTTTCGATACAACAATTTTATTCAATTTATCAATTTGTTCAGTTTTAATACCTAACATTCTTTCCGTGTGATCTCTTGTTAATGTAGATTCATAAATAACTGTTTCATCAGTTAAATGTAATGCCGCGAGGATAATTGAACTTTTTACCTGAGCACTGGCAACTTTCATTTTATACTCGATGGCATGGAGGTTTTTACTTGGTGATATTACAATCGGCAATGTACCTAATTCGGATGCGCTTATGTTTGCACCCATGTTTTTTAGTGGTTCTACTACTCTTAACATTGGTCTGTTTGATAATGATTCATCGCCTATTATAACAGAACTAAAATCCTGTGCACATAAAATACCACTTAACAAACGTGCTGTTGTACCAGAGTTGCCGGCATATAATTCTGATTTCGATCCCTTTAGCCCTTTAAATCCTCTTCCATGTATTATCAGTTTATCATATTCATTTTTGACTTCAACCCCAAGCTGAGAAAAAATATTGATAGTAGATTTAACATCCTCGGAGTCAGAGCAATTCTTAATGATTGACTCACCCTGTGCTAAAGAAGCAAACATCACAGCCCGGTGTGAAATAGATTTATCCCCGGGTAGGTTTAATATCCCTTTTACTTTTTCAATTCTTTTGAATTCTTGGATCATTTAGCGCACCATTTATCAATTAATTCATCAAGTTCTTTTGGAGATAGTTCTGATCTATCATACATATTCTGATTTTCTCTCTGTCGTAACGCTTCGAATAATGAAACTGCAGCAGCTACGGATACATTGAGACTCTGAATCATCCCTTTCATAGGGATATAAAAAATTTCATCAGAATAACTTTTCATTTCATTTGAAACTCCGCGGTGTTCATTTCCTACTACTATAGCAACCTTTTGGGTTAAATCAAGATCATAAAGACTTTTTGCACCAGGGTCTAAGTAACTTGAGTAAATTTTAAAGCCGTCTTTTTTTAATGATGTTACACAATCTTCTACTCTATTAAATTTTACGACATCTACCCATTTATTTGCTGAGGCGGAAGAGATTCTGCTTAATTTAGGAAAACTTTCTATTGTATAAAGTAAATTGATTTTGGGGACACCAACGGCATCGCATGATCTGATAATTGCACTCACATTGTGATTATCGTGTATGTTTTCTAATACCACAGTAAGTGAGAATTGACGAGCACTTGCAGCTTTTGTTATTTTATTTAATCTCTGTTCGGTCAGAAATTTTCGCATGTTACTTATCGAAAATGATCTTATATATTTTAACAGAACCTTCTTTTCTTGCGAGGTCAACTTTTATTTTGAAATTAGAATCCACCTGAATATAAAATCGGAAGAGTTCGAGTGTTTTAGAAATTGCATCATCCTCATTATGTGCCCAGCTTTCACACCCTTTAATTGATGGAATTTCAGTAGAATAGCCATCATCAGATTTATTTACAATCAAATCTAAAACCACTAATATCCACCAGCGGTTGATTTTTCTCCTTTAACAATTTTCACACTTGCGCTCGCACCAATTCTATCTGCACCACTTTCTATCATCAATTTTGCGTCTTCAGCAGTTCTAATACCTCCGGATGCTTTAACACCAACAGCAGAACCAACCACATATCTCATTAATGCAACATCACCTGCTGTAGCACCACCTTTACTAAAACCAGTAGATGTTTTAACAAAATCTGCTTTAGCTTCTTTACTTAACAAGCAAGCTTTAATTTTTTCTTCATCAGTTAATAATGCAGTTTCCAGAATAACTTTACATACTGCATTATGTCTCTTTGCGGCAAGAACAACCTGATTTATATCATTAAAAACATACTCATAATTTTTCTGTTTTAGCATTCCTATGTTAATTACCATATCAATCTCCTGAGCGCCACTTTCTAACGCTTGTTCAGCTTCGGCTCTTTTTATCTCTGTTGTGTTTGCTCCTAAAGGGAAACCAATAACCGTACAGACTTTTACAGGACTACCTTTTAATAATTGATGACAAAGTTTAACATAACAAGGATTCACACAAACAGAAGCAAAATTATATGTTTTAGCTTCTTCACATAGTTTAGTTATTTCGTCAGGTGTTGCTTCCGGTTTGAGCAAAGTATGATCAATCATCCTTGCAACGTTCAAATCTATTAGCTCATTCCCAATTCCAAGCCCGGCTGCAATTCTTTCTGCACCGTTATTAATTATATTTTTTACTGCAGTAGGTTGATCTACTACATTTCTCTCCCATCCTATACATGTACCTTGTGTACAATAAAAATCTTGTAAAGATTTTTCTATAAAAACCTGACTTACTACTTTATCAATTAATGATGAGTCCATTTTATTCCCTTGAATTAATATTTATATATGCCTGATAAGTATTTTTCAATAACATAGCAATTGTCATTAATCCAACTCCACCCGGTACAGGTGTAATATAAGAAGCAATTTTTTCGACATCAGCAAAATCAACATCACCAACTATTCTGTAACCTTTTTCTGATTTAGAATCATCAATACGATTTATCCCCACATCAATTACAACAACACCTTCTTTGACCATGTTTGATTTTATAAAATTTGCTCTGCCAATAGCTGCAATTAATATATCAGCGTTTTTGGTATAAACAGATAAATCCTTAGCAGCACTATGACAAATTGTAACAATTGCATTGGCACCATCTCTCTTTTGCAACAACATATTTGCAATTGGTTTACCGACAATATTACTTCTACCAACAACCACAACATGCTTGCCCGTAGTTAGAATTTTATATCTTTGGAGTAGTTCAATTATTCCATAGGGAGTACATGGATAATAAGTTTCTTTTCCTATTACAAGGTTCCCAACATTTATGGGATGAAATCCATCCACATCTTTTTTAGGATCGATTGTTTCAATAACCTTGCTCTCATCAATATGGCTTGGTAAAGGTAGTTGTACTAAAATTCCGTGATAATTAATGTCGTTATTATACTTTTGAATTAATCCAAGCAGTTCATTTTCACTAATATTATTTGGTAATCTCTCGATTTTAGATAGCATCCCAATTTCTGTACAAGCTTTACTTTTGGAATTGACATAAAACTGAGAAGCCGGGTTATCACCAACCAAAATTGTAACTAAACCCGGTAATGGTTCCCCCTTACTTTTAAGTTGATTGATTTTTTCTTTTAACTCTTCTTTAATTTCTTGTGATATTTTTTTACCATCGATTAAAACCGCCATATTTATCTCTGTTTTTATTCAACAACTATTTCTTTTTTCTTGTCAAACTCGGGCAAAAATATTCTTTCAACTTCTAAAGCTTTAGCGGTTTCAGAATCAACTTTAACAAAGAATCCGCATAAATGCACATTATCTGTTGCCGTTTGATACTTTTGTGGTGTTTGATACAGAAAACGATTTACAGCCGCTTCTGTCTTCATGCCTATTACCGAATCATAAGGGCCCGTCATTCCGCAATCTGTAATGTAAGCTGTTCCGTTCGGTAAGATTCTTTCGTCCGAAGTTTGAATATGTGTGTGTGTACCAACAATTGCAGAAACTTTACCATCTATATAATTTGCCAATGCAAGTTTTTCGGCAGTTGCTTCTGCATGAAAATCGATGAATATAACTTTTGTTTCTTGTTTTAGTTTAGGAAGCACCCAATCCGTTGCCCTGAAAGGACAATCAATAGGTGTCATATAAGTTCTGCCTTGTAAATTTAGAACAGCCACCTTCCCCTTTGGAGTATCAACAAAACAATATCCATTTCCGATTGTACCTTTAGGATAATTAAGAGGACGAATAACACGTGTATCTTTCTTAAGATATTCTTGCGACTGATGTTTATCCCATGTATGGTTTCCACCGGTAATTGCATTTACACCGAGTTCAAACAATTGTTTTGCTTCTTTTTCGGTGCAACCTTTGCCATCAGACAGATTTTCACCATTGACTATTGTTACGTCTGCTCTATATTTTTTTTGCAATCCGGGAAGCCACATTTGCACTATATTCATCCCCGGTTGCCCTACAATATCACCAATAAAAAGTATATTTATATTCATACCGATTTCTCTTTAATTGAAATATATTGAAAATAGCTCGAATAACGAAACTGTGGACTTGCTAAGTTTTTTAAATTTTTTGACTTATCAAAAGTCGTAAGGAATTATACAGTTAATACATTTTAATTAAATTGTACACATGAAAAAGAAAGTTCATGATAATAAAGGCACATTAAAAGAGATTCCATTTGAAGAAGCAGAATATTGTGTGTTTGATTTTGAAACGACTGGTACTTCAGCAAGGTTGGATAAGGTTATAGAGATTGGGATTGTCAAAATAAGAAAAGGTAAAATTGTTGATACATACCAGACTTATATTAATCCGGGTAGATTCGTACCATACAACATTACTTTACTTACCGGCATAACCAATGAGGATGTTAAAGAAGCAAGATATTTTGAAGAAGTAATTCATGACATTAAAGAATTTATCGGAAGTTCTATTCTTGTTGCTCATAACCTCTCCTTTGATTTATCATTTCTTAAAAATGAATGCGACCAAGCCGGTGTTTCAATACCTGATAATCCTGCTATCTGTACATTAAAACTTGCAAAACGAATTTACCCGAATTTAACAAGTAGGTCCTTAAGGAATTTATCCCGAGCCTTAAAAATTAGGCATAGAAATGTTCACCGTGGACTTGGCGATGCAACAGCCACTGCAAAAATTCTTCTCAAGATGTTCCCTATTCTCCGCGAAGAACATAACATTGAATCGATTAAGGACTTAGTCCATTTTCAAAACATACCGAATGGCGCCCCGTTTAAGATAATTAAGAAAAAGTTGGCTGAAGATTACTCCTCTATTCCTAACGATCCCGGTATTTATTTTTTTAAGGGTTCAAAAGGTGAAACAATTTACATTGGAAAGGCAAAATCACTTAAACAAAGAGTAAGTAATTATTTTGCCAACAGAATTCCTTTTAAAACAAAAAAGATTATTCAAAAGGCACAGAGACTTGAGTATATAATTACAAATACAGAATTAACCGCCCTTTTAGCTGAAGCAGAATTAATCAAAGAAAATGAACCTAAGTACAATACTCTTCTAAAAAAATATTCGAACAGTTACTTTATTATGATAGAATACAGCAAAAGTTTTCCAACTATTGAAAGAGTTACCACATTCGATTTTAATGGGAATGATTATTACGGACCTTATCCGAATAGAGATACCACGGTCGCAATCAAAGAAATTATTGATAAAACTTTTCAAATTCGTGAATGCAGTGATAAAGAGTTTGCAAAGAGAAGGAAGTGTTATCTTGCTGATATTGAACGTTGTCTTGCACCGTGCATTGACCCTTCAATTCAAAATCAATACAAAGATGAGTTAGTAAAAGTACACAATTTTCTCAGTGGTTTTAATCAGTCTGCTGTAGATCGATTATTAAATAAAATGAAATATTTGAGTGAACATAAGAAATATGAAGAAGCTGCATTGACAAGAGATTTAATCAATTCTATACTGAAACAGCTCAACAAATCTTCAATACTATCCGAGCCGATTAACAAAGCGAATGTATTAATTGAAATATTTGGTGCTAAAGACAATGATTATTTATTGCTCTTAGAAGGTAAGATGTTTATAAAAAATTATTTTAATGATAACAATAGTAGTTTTGAAGAGGCACTCGATAATTATTTTAATGGTACTATTCAATTATTCAAAGAGATTACAGAAAAGGATTTGGAGCGATTAAAAATTGCTCTTTCATGGTTAGTAAAAAATAAAGGAAGAATAAAGGTACATTACATGAAAAATTATAATACAATCGAAGACCTTGCCAAAGATTTTATCTTTCTGAACAGAGAAAAGAGAGATTATATTTCAATAGAATAACTAAGGAATAAGAAATCTTAATAACACCAATCTTACTAAAAACCCGGTTACAATAACTAAACCAAGATACATCAACGCTGCTTTAAGTGATTCATTAGTTAAAATAATTGTTGATAGAAATCCTCGCCAGCCGCACTCTCTACACCTATATAGTCTATAGAAAGTCATTTTTTTTATTATTTGTTCACGCATATTCTTGGGACGAGAATGGTGCAGAACTCCAATACCTTTACAAGAAGGACACCGGCTAAACTGGGGATTACGATAAATAAATACCCTGGGTGTTTTCATTAAAACGACCTAAACTTAGTTTAAAGTTTTTCTTAAAAATCCATTATATGTTAGTTTATTGTTCAAAATTTTCAAAGCAGTTTTAAACTGTAAATCATTTTTAAGCGATTCAACTACCCGACCAATTCTACCATCTTTTCTTGCAGCAATCTCTTCTTTGATAGCTGAAATTATTTCTTCTTTATACTTTTCCATCTCACGGGAATGGCTTTCATCAATCTGAGCTTTGAATTTATCCAAAATCTCTAAAAGATTACCATTCAGATTTTCTTGAGCAGCTGCTATCTTTAGTTGATCTATCAACTTCTCAGTTTGCGAAGTAAACTCAAATTTTTGTTTCTTCAGATAAGTTTGAAATTCTTTAAGTTGTTGTTCGGGTGTAAGTTTATAAAAGTCATCATTAGTTTTATCATTATAAAAATATGTTGCAAAGCCAAAGAACATACCATCAGCAAGAAGGCGTTGAACAAGTTGTGATTTCGATTTATTTAAAATAACAGAATCTGGTTTAATACCACCGGCAGAAAAAACTTTTCTGTTCAGATCCGTTCTATACTCTTGCTGATCGTTTTTTATATTTGTTTCAAATACTTTATTCTTTTCTGAATAATTTATTTTTTGAATCGATCTTCCGCTTGGAGTAAAATATTTAGCTGTAGTTATTTTTAGAGAAGTGTTATATGAAAGCGGAATTAATGTTTGAACTAATCCTTTACCAAAAGAATTTGTACCTATTATAACTCCTCTATCATGATCTTGAATTGCTCCGGCAACAATTTCAGATGCAGAGGCAGATCCTTCGTCAATTAAAACAGCTAAGGGTAATTTACCCGCAATTGGTTCTTCTGCTGCATAATATTTTTTAACATCGAGTGAATCCCGACCTTTTACAGATACTATTAATTGACCTTTCGACAAAAATTTTTCGGATACATCAATGGCAGCATCTAATAATCCTCCCGGATTTCCTCTTAAATCCAACACAATTGTTTCTATGCTTCTTTTCTCTTTAAGCTCTATTAATGCCTTCTTAATTTCTTCTCCCGCACTTCTGGAAAAACCGCTTAACTTCAAATAGGCATTGTTGCTGTTTTCCGGGTAGAAACCATAATATGTAAGATTTTTTACTTCTATTTCTTCTCTTACAAGATTAAAAACAATCGGTTCGGTTTCACCTTCTCTAAGAATTGTTATCTTAACTGCTGTACCGGGATTACCTTTTAATAACTCGCTTAAACTATCATAGTTTTCCTTTGTAACTGGCATTTCATCAATTTTTATTATAACATCTCCAATTCTCATACCTTGCCGGTAAGCAGAGTACCCTTCAATAAGATCAACAACTGTGATTTTTTCATTTCGCAAACCTATAGTCGCACCGATACCGCCATATTTCCCTTTCGTAATTATATCAATGTCTTTCTGATTATTGGCATCAATAAAATTTGTATAAGGGTCTAAGGATTGAAGCATGCCATTAATTCCAGCCAACATAAACTCTTCGGGATTCAGAGGATCAACATAATTAAGTGTTACTTCTTTATATACACGTCCGAATATGTCGATGCTCTTATTTATTTCGAAATAAATATCTGTATCCTTTGTAATGAAACCGGAGAAAACCAAAATGCTCACAAAAGAGATAATAAAATTTTTCTTTGTCATCATAGTTTTACTTTCTTACTTACTAATTAATTTAATCTCAGAAATAATTTTTTCATGCAATTTAGAAATTGGTAATAATCCATCCAGAACCTTGAACCGATTATCCAAAGAGGATAATTCTAAATAGCCCTTGCGAACCCTTTCATAAAAATCAACTTTTGATGATTCTATACGATCAAGTTCAACCTTTTTTACTTTAGACATTCTACGGACTACTTCTTCGACTGGGATATCGATAAAAAAAGTAATTGAAGGCACTGCATCTTTTATTGCGAATTTCTGTAATTCTTTTACAAAATTTAATGACAATCCTCGCCCATAACTTTGATATGCAATTGACGAATCGTGGAAACGATCAGAAATTACGTAAATATTATTTTTCAATGCCGGTATAATTGTTTGGTTAACTAATTGAGCTCTGCTTGCCGCAAAAAGAAGGGCTTCGGTTTCATACTTCATTTCAGAGTTCTTTTTATCAAGAAGTATATCACGTATCTTTTCTGAAATTGGTGTCCCGCCCGGTTCACGAATTACAATTACTTTTATTCCTCCATCAACTAAATACTTTTCTAATAAATGAACTTGAGTGGATTTGCCGCAGAAATCAAGCCCTTCAAAGGTTATAAACATAAATTGTTCCCAGATTATTTCAGAATTGTTTGATAATATATTCCAACTTTTTTGGTTTGACATCAACAAGAACAGTGTTTGCCGGAATTTTAATAATGGGTTCAACTTCACCCTCATCGCTTCTTAAAACTTCCCAGAAGTCAACGTAAGCAGTAATACTATCCTTCGTAAGTCTGCCCAGTTTATTTATTCCGCCTTTAATTATCACGCTTATTTTGCCAGGATATAGAACCAACTCTTTCGATTGCGGAACGTTTCTTGTTTCTACGAGTATATCGTCAAAAGATTTATCAACTATTTTCTGTACATCAAATTGAATTTGACATTTATCTGTAGAAAAACTCACTCCATCAATTTCTAGAAATTTAACAGTTACATCAACGGGTTCGGATAATTGTTTTAATTCAGTCTGTTCTGTAAATATTGTATCGATATTACGCAATCTGCTCTCTGAACCGGAGATTTCTATTTGTTCAGGTCGGACAGATATTTCAGATGCAATCCCAAAGCTTTCCTTAAAATCGACTACAAGATTCGGTTTCACAATTACTTTTTTAGTGATTATTCTATCAACTTCAAACTGAATAGAAGATGGGGCTATTTCTATAACTCTGAATGAAGAAGTAATCCATGAATTGTTTTCCAATTCATCTCTCAGACTTACTCTTTGTTTTCCAACCTGACGCCGTGCAGAAATTAAAAACTCCTGATTTCTTGCAAGAAATAATTTTGCTAATTCCCAACCTTTTCCTCGTAAACGAAGGTAAATCTCTTTATCGGAGATATCTCCTTTTGTGTAATTTTTGGGAAGATCAATCAGTCCCACAGGAACTTTAATTGTTGTAGTATATTCACCAGATAGAGATATAGAACCCCACATAATTATGGAAAAGAAAGTAATTATTATTATAGGGATTATCTTTTTCTTCATAATTCAAAAATATAAAAAAAACTCCACTGTTGTGGAGTTTGCAAATTTTCAGTAGTTAATAAAATCTTATCTGATTTTGTCAAAATAATCAATCAACTCGTCTCGGTTTGCGCGGGATATTTCTCGTCCCTTAATCGGAAAGTTTTCAAAACTTCGTGCCAGGTGCCGAAGTTTATGAACATTCAGTTTGGATAATTCTTCTTTAGACGGGACTTGACCGGGTGCTAAGGTAAAAATGGTTTCCTCCATTGGCAAAGACGATTCCACTTCCCCAATCTCATTCATTGCTTCCTTTCTTAGTTCTTCTAACCGTGAAGCAGTGGTAGTACTCTCTTTTGGTGCAATAGTTGGTTTTTCTTTTCTTGGTTTTGGCTCTTTCTCAACTCTTGGTAATGAATCAGACCAGCTTTGAGTTTCTTTTTTATCCTCAGAAAAAACTTCTGTTTCTTTCTTATTTTCTTCTTTGGATTCAACTTTAGGTTGCGGTTTTTCTTTTTCGACTGATGGAAGATCAGCTTGACCAAGTTCTTTTGATTTTAATTCAGCACTGTAAATAATATCTTCTAATTGGTCATCCGGACGAGGAATAACGTGAGCAGAAATAAGCTGGCTAACTCTTTGAGCGGCAGCAGCTCCGGCATCAACAGCAGATTTAACAGCAGCAACTTCTCCAACAACTTTAACAGTAACAAGTGCCGCAGTAATTTTTTCTTTGCTAACCAGTTTTACATTAGCAGCCTTAACCATGGCGTCGGCTGCTTCTATGGCACCAATTAAGCCTTTGGTCTCAATAAGCCCTAGTGCTAATTGCATGATTCACTTTTTATTTTGCACGTTTAGGAAGAATCAATTCAACATCGGAATGAGGACGAGGAATCACATGAACTGAAACCAATTCTCCAACTCTCTGAGCAGCAGCTGCACCAGCATCTGTAGCAGCTTTAACAGCGCCTACATCACCTCTAACCATAACGGTAACATATCCACCGCCAATTGTTTCTTTACCAATTAATTCTACTTTTGCTGCTTTAACCATTGCATCAGCGGCTTCAATTGCACCGACTAATCCTTTGGTTTCAATCATTCCTAATGCGTCAAGTGTCATAAATGTGCTCCCAATTTTGATAATTTTCTATTTCAAAATAATTTATCTGTATAAAAATGTCAATTTCTAATTACAATTTTGATTTACAGATTCGATTTCAAATAGTCTTCTAAAATTACAGCCGCAGCATTTTTATCTAACAAAGATTTGTCTTTTCGTTTCTTTTTCGATTTCACTGTTTCGATAATTCTCTGTTTTGCGATTTCTGATGAATATCTTTCATCAACCAAAATTACATTTATATTGAATTTCTGTTCGATTTCACTTTTAAGTGATAATATTTGATTCAACAATTGTGGTTCGCTCCCATCTTCTTTTTTAGGATGACCAATTATTATTCTAACAACCTTGTATTGGTTGAGTATCGATTTAAGATTATTAAAAAAATCCTGATTGTTCTGAAGTGTAGTCAGAGGATAAGCAAAAAGATTGAGTGGATCAGTTATAGCAATTCCAATTCTCTTTGTACCATAATCAATTGCCAGTATTCTTGCTTCTTCCAAACTAATTCCGGGTTTTAATGTTCAGCGTCAAAACGTTCTACAGAATAAATACCTTTTACTTTTTTCAGTCTCTCAATTACTTTATTAAGGTGATCCAAATCCTTAACATAAATTGTAACAGTTCCCCTAAACATTGAATCGTTTGTAGATATATTAACGGATTTGATATTAGTGTTTTGATAGGTTGTGATACTATTTGAAATATCTTTCAGTAATCCCGGCATATCTTCGCCCTTAATAATAATACCGGCAACAAAGAATGCTCCATTTGATTTAGGCCATGTAACCGGGACTACGCGATTATCACCTTTCTTTAGCATATTAATCAAATTATGACAATCCTTACGGTGAATTTTAATCCCTTCACCAATTGTAACATAGCCGATAACCGGATCACCGGGAATTGGATTACAGCATTTAGCATAACTGATTGCAAGACCTCTTTGATCACCCTCTACGACAATTCCACCTGCTGTATGTCTTGCAATATCTATGAATTTATCAAACTCAAGTTCCTTTTCTGGTTTTTCTTGAGTATCTGTAGTTGGATTAAGAATTTCATCAAGGTCTAATTTATCAAGTGCAACTGCTTTATAAAATTGTCTTGTGTTATCAAATTTTAGTTTACGAGCAAGTTTAGAAAGCTCTTCGGCAGTGAAGGAGAGTTTTAATTTCTTTATTTTCTTTTCCCAAATGTCTTTACCCGATTCAACTAAATTTTCTTCTTCTTTGTTTAAATGCTTACGAATATTGCTTTTAGCTTTATGAGTTTGAACAAATTGTAACCAGCTTTTATTAGGTCTTTGGTTCTTGGATGTGATAATTTCTATCTGATCACCAGAATGAATTTTAGTATCGAGAGGAACAATTTTACCATTTACTTTGGCACCGATACAATGATCACCCACATTACTATGAATTTCGTAAGCAAAATCGACCGGAGTGGAATTTATAGGTAATCTTTTCAAATCTCCCTTTGGAGTGAAAACATAAATTTCATCCTGATAGAGATTTAATTTGAAACTGGCAAGGATTTCCTTTGTTGCTTCATCTTTAGTGGCATTTTCAAAAATATCTCTTACCCAACTAACCCACTCTTCAAGGTCTTTATCAGATGAAGCCAGATTTTCTTTATACTTCCAGTGTGCAGCAACTCCACGTTCAGCAATTTCATGCATTTTGCGGGTTCGAATTTGTACTTCGACCAACTTTCCTTCCGGACCAATAACTGTAGTATGAATTGACTGATAATTATTTTTTTTGGGAATAGAAATAAAATCCTTAAAGCGATCAGGAATTGGTTTATAAAGTTGGTTAATAATTCCTAAAACATAATAACATTCGTTTGGGTCATTGCTTTCAAGGATAATTCTAACTGCGAGTAAATCATAAATATCTTCGAAAGGACGATTTTGCATTATCATTTTTCTGTAAACACTATAAAGGTGTTTTGGACGTCCTCCTAACTCATAATTAATTTTATGTTCTTTAAGTTTTTCAATAATTGGTTTAGTGAATTTGTTTATAAAATCTTCGCGTTCTTTTCTAGTATCTTTTATTTTTTTAGCAATATCTTCATAGGCTTCTTTATTCAGGTATTTAAAGGCAAGGTCTTCCAATTCCCACTTAACTGCTCCTAAGCCGAAACGATGAGCAAACGGAGCATATATTTCCAAAGTTTCTTTTGCAATTCTTCTTTGCTTCTGGGGATGTACAAACTCCAATGTTCGCATATTGTGCAAACGATCCGCAAATTTTACAAGAATTACACGTACATCTTTAACCATAGAGAGAAGAAGTTTGCGGTAATTTTCTGCCTGGGTAATCTCCTGACCTTTGAAGACGCCACCGATTTTGGTTACACCGTCAACTATTTCTGCTACTTCTTTATTAAATTCTCTTGCGATAAAATCGATATTAATTCCACTATCTTCAACAACATCGTGTAAAAGTGCACTTATAACTGAAATGTCATCTAAAGGAATTTCCTTGGCAACAATCATTGCAACTTCATAAGGATGATTAAAGTATGGCTCTCCGGATGCCCGAAAATCATTTTTATGAGATTCATAGCTTAAGTGGAATGCTTTTTCAATCATCTTTTCATTAACAGATGGAAGATTGTCTTTACAAGTTTTCAACAAATCTTCAAGCATCCTTTTATGTTTTATGCTTATTGCGACTTCCATATAAATAACCGCGTTACTTTAATCAACCGAAATTTTTATTTAACAAACGGCTAAAAAGTTCCAAAGGTTCTATCGCCGGCATCCCCTAAACCAGGTAGAATAAAACCACGTTGGTTTAATTGCCGATCTAAAGCTGCCGTATAAATAGGGACTTCAGGATGTTCCTCATACATTTTCGTAACCCCTTCGGGAGCAGCTATTAGACAAGCCAGCACACAGTTTCTTGCCCCTCTTTCCTTCAAATATTTGAATGATGCAACGGCGCTCCCACCAGTGGCAAGCATTGGGTCCAATAAGATTGTAATCGACTCGTCTAAATTTTTAGGAGTTTTATAATAGTAATCGATCGGTTCGAGAGTCTTCTCATCTCTTTGCAATCCAATGTGTCCGACTTTTGCATCAGGGATCATATCCAAAAATGAACTGACCATACTCAACCCGGCTCTGAGAACCGGAACCAAAACAATCTGTTTTTTGAACCGATAACCTTTTGTAATCTCTAAAGGAGTTTGAACTTCAAACTCGATCAGTTCTATTCCTTTTCCAATTTCGATTGCTAAAGCATAAGATACTCTATTTAATGCAGCACGAAATTCATGTGGTTCTGTTTTAACATCTCTTAAAATTGTCACATCACGTAAAACTAAAGGGTTATTAACCAAAGTAAGATTTTTCATTTAATTTCCTTTTGAACTTTTTTACCTAATAATGAGAGAAGATTAATAAACGGCGAAACAGGTGGTGAATAATTATAGTTAATTTTACTAAGTTCGGTCGCTTTTATTTTATTATGAATAAATGTTGTAATCAAATCACCATAACCAGACACTTCTTTACCACCCAGAAAGAATCCGCCTAAAATTTGTAAAGATGATTTATCTACCAATAGTTTACCAAAAACATTTTCGGAACCAGGCATTACTTTAACTAAATTAGGAGTAATTGAAGTTACCGGAATAAAATTGAATTTGTAACTTTTTGCTTCAACTGAATTTATTCCTACTGAAACAAGTATTTTGTCAAAAATTTTTACTACAATATTTTTAATAACAGGTTGAACGGTTAAATTACCACCAGCAGCATTTTCACCGGCAATGTGTCCCATTTGCTGTGCAAAAGTAGCTATCGGGATATAATCATATTGTCCTGAAATTTTATTGATTACTTCTATATTATCACCCGCTGCAAAAATATTGGGGTCAGAGGTTTTCAGTTTCTGATCAACTCTTAGTCCGCCATACTTACCAGTTGAAAGTTTAGCTGATATACCTAAAATGTTATTGGGTTCAAAACCTAAAGCAGTAAGAACAAGTTCATATTCTTTTGTATAACCTTCGAAAGTAGCACTAGTTATTTTATTTTCCTTGTATCCAAATTTTATTTCTTTAATTCCCCCATAGAATTCAATTTTGTTCTTTGTTATTAAATCCAAAAGAAGATGACGAACTTCATCATCAACTCCTGGCATTGGTAAAGTTTCTTTATCAACCAACGTAACATCGTACCCTAATTTTTGAAATGCTTCAGAAGATTCTAACCCGATATATCCTGCTCCTATAATCAAAACTTTTCTAACATGATTATTTGCAAGATAATTTTGGATACCAAGAAGATCTTTAACAGATTTTAGGGTAAAAAGATTATCAGAATTCAACTTTGTCTGTTGTAATTGCTTTGCTTTGGATCCCGTGGTTAGAATTAATTTATCGTAATATTGATCAAATGTTTGATTTGAAATAAGATTTCGGACCGTAATTTTTTTATTCGTACGGTCAATTTTTTCTACTAAATGATTCGTAAGAACCTTAACACCTTTTTCTTGTTCAAATGTTAAAGCATCAAAAAAGACAATTCTTTTATAATCCTTTATTTCGCCTGATAAAACATAAGGAAGTTCGCATGTTCCGGTTGAAATAAAATCCCCGGCTTCAAACATTACTATATTTGAATTGGGAGCAACACGTTTAGCTTTAGCAGCTGCAGCTGGACCAGCCGCATTACCTCCCACAACAATTATGTTTTTGGGTACTAACATTCAAGGAATTTCATTTATTCGATAGGAAATATAACTATTTTTGAATTGAATGGATATGGATGCCAAACCGTGTTTTAATATATGTTTTTACTTTTCCTTGAACGAAATTGTCATCGGGACACCTTCGAAACCAAAATTTTCTCGTATTAACCGTTCAAGAAAACGTCTGTAATGTTCGGGAATAAATTTATGTTCGTTAGCAAAGAATAAAAATATCGGGTAATGTTCACCGACCTGAGTAATATATTTTATTTTTACTTCTTTTCCAGTTGGTGTTGCCGGAGGTGGTGTAGCGGCAATTAAAGGAAGCAATATCTCATTAAGTTGATTAGTAGGAATTTTTTTCTTTCTCTCTTCATGAATTTTTTTAGCAAGGTCAATCAACTTAAAAATTCTTTGTTTTGTGAGAGCTGAAATTGTGATTATTGGGATATAATCTGCCATACCAACTTTTTCTTTGACGGCGGCTTCAAATTTACGTGCAGTATTTGTATCCTTTTCAATAAGGTCCCATTTATTTATAGCAATAATAAGTCCTTTCCTTCTTCTTACAGCCTCCTGAATAATTTTTTGATCTTGATTTTCGACTCCAATTTCAGCATCAATAAGCAGAATTGCTACATCGCTATCCCATAACGCACGGTAAGTTCTAACATTAGCAAAAAATTCAATGTTTTCTTTTATTCTACTTTTTTTTCTTAACCCGGCAGTATCAACTAAAACAATTTCTTCACCATAATATTTTAATACAGAATCAATACTATCTCTTGTAGTACCGGGAATATTTGTTACAATACTTCTATCGTAACCTAAAAGAGAATTTGTTAAAGATGATTTACCAACATTAGGTCTACCAATAATTGATAATCTAAATCGAGTATCGCGAGGAGCTTTTTCATCCGGGAATTCAAGGTGATTTTGCAAATCGTCTAAAAAATCGCCAAGGTTTCTTCCATTCAGTGCAGAGATATCAAAGATATGTTCAAAACCAAGTTCATAAAATTCATTTTTATAAACGCCTAATTCGGTTGTGTCGGATTTGTTTACAAGTAAGTATTGAGGTTTAGACGATTTCCGAATCATACTTGCTATTTCTTTATCGAAAGGAGTCAATCCGGTTCTTCCATCAACAACGAATAAAACAGCATCAGCTTCTTCAAGTGCAATTTCTACCTGTTCACGAATAGCGCTTTCAAAAGTATCTTCTGAATCGGGTACATAACCGCCGGTATCAATTAATCTGAAATGTTTACCATTCCATTCAACATCACCATATATTCGATCTCTTGTTACACCGCTTACGTCATCTACAATTGAGGTAGTGCTTTTTGTCAGGCGGTTAAACAGAGTCGATTTACCAACATTAGGTCTGCCTACAATAACAACAATTGGTTCTTTCAATTTTATACCTTATGCTTTTAGGAAGAAATTTATTAAAAATTATATTGCAAATTTAATTGAGGATAGTAAAAAGTCCTAAAACCAAAATCGACTTTTTTTATTTCGGAGGAGATAAATAAATCCTTATTATAATTTGCAGCAGACCAGGCAGCATCAATTGCACTTAAAATATGATTGGTAATAATAACAATCACTGCAGTAGAGGCAACTTTATAAAAATCGTTTGCTTTGCCTCGTTCTTTTGAGTAAAACAAAAAATTATCAGTAAGTGGGTCACCATAGGTAAAAGGAGTATTTTCATCGCCAAAGTCGTCCCAGCCAACATTAAATTGAGGATATTTACCTATCATCTCAAAATATTGTTGATCTTTGAAAGGAGCTAATCTGTGTGAATAATATTTTCCTATGGCACTTTCCAACCGGTTTAATTCTGTCCAGATAACATTTCCATTATTATCAAATACATTATATTCGGAAACATTAACCAGAGGATTGATAGAAGAGGCATTTTTAATGGTCCATCTCGCATAGCGTTTAACATCCCAATGTGCTAAAGCAAAATTCTGAAAAGAGATAGTCTGATCATCCCCTTTTTTATCATAAATAAGTCCGACTGTTATTGCGGCAACTTCGGCTGCGACAAAAATAATTGATTTTAAGTAGCGTTCAGAATAAAACTGACCTGCACCCGGAATTGCAAAAGATAAAACTCCTGAAAGCAATGGCGATTTTTTTTGCGAGTCTATCGATTGATCTTGCAGTTTTATATTTGCAGCAGACTCCATATAAATAATTTTGGAATCGAAAAATAATTGACCTGTCAACTTTCCATTCGGGTTTTCCTGTCCATATAAAAACGGACTGAGTAACAACATAAATACAAATATTCTTTTCATAAAATTAGTCCCCTCCCTACTATAAACTAAAGTCAAATAGTATTCCGCCATAGAACTGGAATTCTTTTCCGTACGTTACGTTTTCACCTCTTATAACACGTGTGAATTTATCGAATGAATAAGATGCATTGAAGAAAATGCTCGTTGGGAAAAGATAAAACGAATTCATTTTAATTCTAATCTCAGTTCCGGCCCCCTTCTTAAAATTACTTAGAGAAGGAAAATTTCCTGTCCACGCATTACCAAAATCACCATAAACTGATAGATAGATTTTATCGATGTAAAAATGACCTAACCGGGCATCAATGTTTGTTAATAGCGGAAACCGGTACGTAAGGTTTAACCAACCAACCTCATTACCGCTTACAGAATAAAACGGATAACTCTTCATTCCGATTAGTCCGCCTAAATAGAAGTCGAAGAAATCAGGAACTTGTGGACCCAGAATCGATCCGGCTCTAAACTGAAGCGTTAAAGTATTTTTTCTACCTAGATCGAAATATTCTTTCCAATTCAATTCAACTTTATGAAAGTTATAATCGTTATAAAGAGGTTTTAAAATTCCGTCTGCTACTTCATAATTGCCCTCATTATTGTATCGATTGAACTCGTAGTTATACTGTAACTCAACTTTCCTTCCAATTGGATTAATATCGGTATCCACATTAGGGATTAAATTTTCGTGCATGAACTTAAATTGCAGATTCCTACCGATGAAATATTTATCGTTAGTTGCCGGGTAGAGTGAGTTATTAGTTTCAGGAATTATAAAACTGCTAAGGTTAGAAACATATTGACTGTAAATAAACCGAAATTCAATTTTATTTCCTTCAGTAAAAATTTTATGTCGGGCAATAAAATCAACTTCAAATAAATTATATGTCACTTCAACCGGAATATTGTAATCAATTTTGGGTGGAGTAAATGTAGAGTCGATTCCAAATTGCAGATCGAAATTGGCATTTCTACTAATACTATAAAGCTCAACACCAAGTTCGGGTTTTAATCCTAAAGGATAAAGGATTGGAAACTTATCCCTGTAGTCGAATAAAAAGTAAATGTCGCGTTCCATTTTTTTATTAAGTGAAGCACTGCCAAAAATTGAGAAACGGTTCAGAACATCACTCGAGGTGAAATAAAATCCGGGTTTAATTCTATCCCATCCGGAACTCGATGTATTGTAATTATCAATTCTAATAAACGGGTAGAAACTGATTTTTGAGAAGAAGCCGGAATATTTTTCGATAGTATAATCAGGTAAGCTTAAGTCGTTAAAATTCCTTAACGATGCAATATTAAATCTGTCTATGTCACCATTCGGTTTGTCAGCATCCAGAGGTGGATTGTTTATCCAAACATATTTTTTGTCTGGCTCAACTTTATTTTGTTCATCACTACTCAACTTAAAAATTTTGTAACCATCAGCGGTATAACCAGCATAAACAATATCACCGCTTGCATTTACAGATGGCATAAACGCACCACCGGTAACGTTTGTAAGTTGTTCCTTTTCTCCTGATTCAAGATTGAGTGAGTAGATGTTGAATATTCCTGTTTCATCACTTGAATAATATAACTTACCATTTTTAGCATGAAACGGATATCTTTCATCAGCGGGAGAGCTTGTTATTAGCTTGTAGTTAGCTCCACTAGTGTCAACTCTACCAATATCACGATTATCGTGATATGAGTAATCAAACAGAATAAAAGAATCGTCGTTGGAAAATTTTGGATTATAAAGCTGTTCCCCATTTTCAAAAAATGTTAGTTTCTTAAAATTCTTACCGTTGATATCACACGTTCCAAGATTTACTGTTCCATCATTCTGAAAAACAAAAGTAATTTTTTTACCATCGTTGGAAACGGAAGGATTATTTGCTCTTAATCCAAATGTTAGGCGATCTTCTTTTTCTTTTTCGATATCATAAACATAAAGATCGTGAATGTTACTCCATCTCGGATTATCATCACTCAACTTTGCATAAATAATTTTATTCTCCCCCGGAATAAAACTAACTGTGGACCTGACATTTGAGATAATCATCTTTTCTTTTTTCGTTACCAGATCATACAAGTAAACTGATGATAAACCGAAATAGTCGCTTGTTTTATTTGATATGTATAGAACTTTAGTGCCATCGGATGAATAAACGGGATAAAAGTTTCCAAAACCAACTGCAGCAATTGTATCGCCAACAACTAAATTTTGTTCAACCCTTGCGATTCTTTTCTTATAATCTTCTTTCAAAAAAGTTGACCACTCATTATAAATCTCATTTCCATCTTTACCGAGTACTTGTTTAAATGCAGCATCGATAGTAAACGTAGTAAAGTTGCCAAGTTTCTTTGTTACTTCTCTTAATTTATCTTCTCCGTATTTCTGAGAAATATAACGTGTCAACGCAAATCCTGAATTGTAAACAGATTCGTTTCCAAGACTTGTTTTATCGAAAACGCCCATCTGGTTCCACGTAAGCATTTTATTTTCTAATGCATAAGATCTTAAAATCATATCACGGTGAGTATCCCAATTATCATAATTGAATTCTTTACGCATATATTGAGCCGTACCTTCAGCAAACCAAGCCGGAATATTTATCATCGGTACCGGATATGAAGCAATGAAATTAGGAAATCCATAAAGAATATCGGGACGGCGTTTATCCTCGTAATTAAGGAATTGTAAGTAAAACACAGGAACAGTTCTGGTTAATTTCATACCGGCTTGAATCTGAACCATGTGAGTAAATTCGTGAGAGATTACATTACGAAGCCAATTGTGTGTTCCGCGCAAATCGAAATCAAGAGAGGAAGACCATATTTCAATTTTATTATCGAAGAAGAAAGTGGCACCATTGGAATAATCGTCAATATCCTTGATTATAAAATCAATCACATCGGGTTCATATTGATAAAGTGAGGTTATTGGTTCCCAAATTTCGTCGGCAATCTTTGCAACTGTTTTTGCTGTCCGTTCTGCACCTTCGTGAAAGTGAACTCTTACGTATTTCCCTTGAATAGTAAACCATTTGTAATCGGGATTATATTCATTAACCTGTGCGAAACCTAAAACCGGGAATAAAATTATAAATGCAAAACTATAAAGTAGTCTTAGTAAGGAATCAATCACTCCGGATTTTCTATTTATCTTTATTTTACTTTTCATCAAGTTCAATTATTTTATTACAGCTATCTTAATCAATTTATTTGCCGTTTTACCTGTGCCGCTTTTAACTTCAATTCTTGCGTAATAAACTCCACTCTGAATTCCCGAAACATTCCATTTAGTTTCGTTATCAATTCCACCAACTGCTTTACTGTTAATATTGGCAACTAAATCACCTGATAAGTCAAATATTTTTATTGATACATCAGAATCTTCGGAAACATAATACCTTATGTTAGTTTCGTTACCATAAACAGGATTAGGCCAGTTATACGCTTTTTCTGTCGGGAAATATTCAACGATTTTTGATTTTGAATCAGCAGAGGCAACAAATGAATTATTTGATTGAGTTGCATATTCGCTTAACCAATACTCTTTACCACTTATCGGTGATAACGACCAAAACGATAATATACCATTATTATTTACAACCGGTAAAATTGGTTTGAAGCGTGCAATTGGACCCATGGTTGGTAATTCTTCCATCAGTAACGATGGAATTACACTTTTGTTATTAACGACATTTATCGGGAATGAAGCTAATGTCTTTCCATCAGAACAATTGTAAGAGTAAAGATCACCAAATGAATTAAAAGATAGAATTTCAGTTTTCCCGTCATTGTTTAAATCGATTATTAATGGTGAACTGATTAATGAATAACTTGACTCGGTATTGATTGGGAAATTACTTGCTATTATTCCAGAGAAGTTTACCGCAAAAATTTTGGATTTTGAATTGAACAGAATATAATTATTACCATCTGCAAAAAGATCGGCAATAGAAAATGTTGCAATATCTTCTGAAGGGAATGCAAATGATGAATATAATTGTCCATCAACAATTACATAAAAGCTGTTACCTTCTGTAAGAATTATATTAACATATTTCCCATCGGCATTTTTTGTGAGTGCAATCCGTTTCGGTTTTTGATTAAGAAGAAGTGATTTCCCATTTGAATCAGAGAACCTACTATCGGTTATAACGGAGAAATAATCTTCGTAAGCAGCGATCTGTTTAACCGGTTTAGTATCAAATGAATAAGTTAGAATTCCATTCGCTTGATTTGTTTGTAAAAATTGCATTAAGTCAATTGCTAATACTTTACCTTCTGCTGTTCCGAATAATCCTTTAATAACAGCACCGGACTTAACTAATACAGGTGGTGAAGTAAACTCAGAACTTTGAATATGGGGTGTTAATTTGTTGTTATTATTAAGTGTAGAAAAAATATTTATCACTTTTCCTAATGCGCCTATTACAAATTCATTAGAGCCATCTTTCAATACTGCCGGTTTGAATAGACTGAAATTTTTAACAGTAGAATAGTTTCCGTTATATGCATCAATTCTAATTAAATCACTTCCGTCAAGAATATAAGTCCAGAAATTACTTCCAATCTGAAGTGCGGAGATTGCAACAGGATTTTTAATTTCCGGAATTTTTACATTTCTGCTCAGAGAAATTTCATTGCTTCCGTAAATAACATTAAAAGAGATTTTATTTGAAAGGGTAGAAAAATTCTCAAGCGTTATTAAAGAATTTGCACCATCATTCGATCTACTATTCGGTTTAGAATCATACGAGAATCTGTTTTTATACAGTCTTGATTTATTCTCTTTAAACCAGAAATCCTCTTTTGTACCCTCACCTACTAATTCTTCACCTAATACATTTACGAATTCCACACCAATATCCTGAATACCATCAGCTTCTTCAACATCTACACCTCGCCTATCAGGATTTGCATTTATTTGTTGAGAAGCAATGTTTTCATTTATTACTTTTTCATCAATATGCCATATTAATATTCCACTTCCTGGTAAGGCAGCATCGTATTCATCTACATCAATAACAACTCCGCCGGGGATGCCGTTCTTCATATTTCGCTCAATTACATAAACACCGCTCGTATCCAGCTCAATTATTTTCGTAAAAATCTGACCACTTCTTTTATAAGTAACTTTCACTTTATCATTTTTTGCATCCTGTGATCTGTTCTCAACAAGAAAATATTCTGAAGAATTGATAGGAATTTTTAATAACGTTGTGTCATTCTGAGTAGCAGAATTCCTGGTAGCTATTGTTACTTTTTTATTTCCCTGAGTAAACGTAACCGGTGATTCCCAACCTAAAAATATTTTTTCCCATGGAGATGGTTCGGGTGGAAACATTCCCTGATTTGCGAAAATTGCCTGAGGATCCATTAATCCAAATCGTCCTATAGCACTTCTACCGGTCTTTGTATTGTGCAAATCAGGTAAACCTAAATGAGTAGCTATATTACTTACGAGGAATCCGTTAATTGATAGTTCAATTAAAACAGTTGATCCATCAATTCCGGAAGCTTCTCTCGATTCAGTTTCGGGCATTATGATAGTATTATCAATTAAAAAAGAATTGTTGTTAACCGGAAAACCTTGGAACTGGTTGCCATAAATTTTCTGAAAGCCGGATTTACCAATATAGAACGAAGGCATATTCCGATTAATAAGGGGCGCTCCCAATAAAAATGAATTACTAATTCCGGCGTGGAAAATTATGAACAAGTTATAATCTGAAAATCTGACATTATTAAACTTTTGATCTGCAAGTTGCCAGACTTCCTTTGCAAAATTTCCAACCGGAGTATTATCATTTGAATTAAATGCCGGCACGTAATCACGCATCATCTTCGATACAGTAATTACTTCAGGTAAAACTCTATATTCTACTTTAACTTTTCCTTTAGATACTTTATTAAAATAATTTTTTGCGAATTCCAGATGATCTTCAAAGTAACTGGCATTATGAGGGAGCGGATCTAAAATTGTGTCGCCGTATGCTTTGGTATAGTGAGAACCAAACTTACCATTGCCGGTAGTTCCATCATATTTATCTTCCTGAAATTCAACCAACACAGCTAAAATTTTTATCACTTTTTCATTGGATAAAGTTGAATTGCCGGTTAATGAATTGTTGGTCGAATTAACAAAAGACTGGGCAGATAAACTGCCCAAATAAAAAATAATTAATATGAATGGAAGGATTCTATTCATACAAAATTAAATACCGCGTGGAAATCCGGGGGTTGTCTTAGGCTGTGAGCCCCAACCAATAAGTAGTGAAAATCTTAATGTGTTATTTAATGGATGATTTTCCGCACCTTTAAATACATCTGTAGTAATATAACTGAAATCGAATCCGTATAAATCATAACGTATTCCGGCACCAAGTGTTACAAATTTTCTGTTCCCGAAAGATGGATCTTCATAAAAGAATCCGGCGCGTAAAGCAAACTTAAATCCTTCAGCTTCGCTTCCATACCAATATTCAAGTCCCATAGAGGTAACAATATCTCTAATTTCTTCTTTAAAAGGTTGATCGAACCAGGCAGTGAAAATAGTTTCGTAAAATTCTTTTCTCTTTTTGGTTTGTGTAGTATCTACAGTTCCTCTGAATGCTTCTCCCTTATCAACAAGTAATTTGCTAAAATCAACTGTATAAGTCAGAGAGTTATATTCATCTTCGAATAACCGGGCAGCTATACCAAGTCTAAAATTTGTTGGAATAGGATCAGCTTGAGCCTGATCTATATAATAAATTTTTGGTCCAATATTACTAAGATTGATACCAAGACTGAAATTATTTCCAATATCACCAATTAAAGGTAGTTCTAATTTGGATGGACGCCACATAGCACCGATATCAAAACTTACAGATGTTGCAACACCTGAACCTTGTTCTGCTTCAGTCGGTTTATCTGCCAAACGACTATGAATTACTCTAAAGTTAAATCCCAATCCCCAATCGCTGCTAAGTTTGGTTGCATATCCTAATGTAAGCGCAGCATCATAAGATCTAAAAGTACCAAGAGGATCGGGTGAACCTGAACCTGTTCTTACAAACTCACCATAATTCATGTATGTAACACTTGCAGTTATACTACCACTAAGGTCTTCTATGTATTGACGATAAGTTGCGTAATCGTAAAAAAGATCGAGATTGAACATTGGCAACCAGTTACTATGAGTGAATCCAACTTCGGAGCCAGTCAAGAAAGCAATACCGGCTGGATTCCAGAAAATTGCTGCTGAGTTATCAGCTAAACCGGCACCGGATTCGCCAATACCGCCGGCTCTTGAATCAGGAGCTAAAAGTAAAAACGGAACTGCCGCTTCACCCTGTGCTTTTATCTCATTAATCATTCCGATGCCTATTATGCATAGAATCATAATGATAAATATTCTTTTCATTTTATAACCTCCATATAAGTAGATTTCAATTTTATTAACAATTTTATTTAATTACCGCTAATTTGCCAAGTACACTGTTTTTATATCTTCCATCAGATGATTCAACAGCCAGTTTATACAGATATGTTCCATTACCAATGTTATTTCCATCATTGTCTCTGCCATCCCAGTCTATTCTAACAAATTTATTTAACAAATCTTTTTCTTCAATTTCTTTAATTAATCTTCCGGCAACCGTATAAATCCTTATTTTAACATTAATTGCTTCTGTAATATTATGCTGAAAAGTAAAAGTTGTATTCGAAGCAAAAGGATTAGGATAATTATAAACATCTCTAATTACAATTCCGCTTGATGAATTAACAACCGTAAAATTTGCTTCCTGTACAGAAAAATTATTGAATACGTCCCATGCTTTTATTTTGATGTTGTAATCCCCAACCGGCATAGAAGTGAATTTATATCTAATTACACCGGATTTGCCACCGGAATTCAGATCACCAATAAAATAATTAGTGAAGTCAATCGTATTATTTACATCATTATTCAAAATACCTTCAAGCTTATGACCAATACCGGTACCGGTAGTATTCAATCCCGTTTTATCAGAGAGTCTTGCTATTAATGTAAAGTCCGGATTAACAAGGTATGAACTTTCGAATGATTCATCGTCAAAGAAAATGGAGATCTCAGGACCTTTGCCATCATTAACCGCATTTGGATTTGTACCGCCTACAATTACATCGGTCGTATATCCTATGCCATCGTTACTTGAACTGAAAACATAAGCAGAAACTTTACCGTTTTTATTTTCATAAGAAATGTCTTTAGGTACTACAAATTCTGTCTGGAAACTTCCATTGGAAACATTAGTTCTGCCTCTAAAAATTAATCCACCCTGAAGGGTAACATAATAATTCATTTCACTCAAATACATTTGTCGTTCTGAGTCATAAACACTTACAATTGCCTCACCTGAAAAATTAGAATTGGTGCCGTCAATATTCTTCACTCTTCCCTTTATTTTAACACTACCCAAAGCATTAATCTGAACAGAAGTGCTGACACTTTTCCCATTTATTGAATCAATTGATGCGGGTAATATTGGTTGAGCCAAACGAATTGTAGGATCGCCGAATAAATGAAATTTTTCGTCGTTATCTTCTGTTCTAAATTGTTTGGCAAGAAAATAAGCTCTACCTAATCGATTAGGTAAATTATTTACATCTTTATTTCCCAACAAATATTTATACAACGAATCATTTATCTGAGCATTAGCTGTAGAGTAAACTACTCTTGCTGCAGTGAAAGCTCCGATTGCACCGGCATCTTTCATATTAATCATAATTTCTGTTGAGCTTTGCTGAGATGGATTATCATATTTTCCAAAATCACAGGTTGCGGCGGTCAAGAAAAAGTAATGTCCATTTTTCAGTTGAGGAATACTCGAAGATTTTTCAAATACATTTTCATGTGCCCATACATTCGGATTACCGTGACCAATATAGTTAAGTATTAAAGTCCCGTTATTAACAGCATCAATAATAGCTTTGTTAACATCCGGTTTTCTTCTACCTAAACCCGAAATTACTGTTGGATAAGCAGCAAGATAGATTTTGTTCTGATCAAAATATTTAGGAATTCTTCTATTAGAAAGATTTTCGGAATGGGCTGTATGTTCTGCACCATCATCCCAACCTATTTCCTGAGGTCCATCATCTGCAACCAGTGTTATATTTGTTCGCCATAATCCTTTTTCAGAATTATTCTCGTACTTTATAATTTTATTTACAACTATTTCAGCTTCCGAAAGATTTTGAACATTCAGTCTTCCGATAGCCAAATCAATTCTTAAGTCTTTACCTGACACACGTGCAAAGTAATCATCTGTAGGATATGATGTAATTTCATTAAGAGATTCTTCTGATTGATAAGTCGGGACAAAGTTTTTGTTAAGTTTTTCAACGTTCAGATAATCATAATCTCCATCGCCAAAGAAAAGAACATAAAAAGGTTTTGTCTGCCAATTATCATAAGCGAACTTTAGGAAATCCCTTATTGCAGTTGGGTCCATCATACCGGCAGAAAACTCATTAAAAATTTCATCCACGTAATAAATTGAAGTCGAAATTTTATGAGGTGATTGGTTTGCACGATATGCGGCATATCGATCAACCTGTGTTTTGAGGTCTTTATGCGATATTATTACTAATTCTGTTCCGGTCTTATTAGCTCTTATATCATTAATAGTAACTGCTACTCCATTCGATGGTGTTCTGAAACCATTTTGACCAACTGCTAAGTACTTAGATACTTTGTTAATAGTTTCTTGAGATTGAAATGTTATTTGTCCACCACTTATTACCGGATTGGTAATAACCTTAACATTGGCATAGTCAGTAATATCAAAAACCTGAATAGAACTATTGGAAAAATTCAATATTGTATATTGAATTATAGCCGATGTATCTTTAGAGAAGAAAAGGTAGTTATCATTAACTGCGCTAAATCTTCTTCTGTATTCTATTTCAAAATAATCCAAATAAACTTTTGTACTTGGTGTGGCAGAAGAGATAGTAAATCTAAGATTACTTCTTTCATCCTGTATTGAACCTGTAAACGCTGCAATACCTTCGATGTCTTGTCCAAATGAATATTTATTTGATCCATATCCCGGAATACTTGACGAAAAAATTTGAGTATTACTTTCATCAACACGAATTGGCACGTTAGCAGATGATGCATTTACAAGTCTGAACTTGTAATTAATTCTTGTTGCGGGTAATAATCCGTTTAGTGTGGTCAAATAAGTCCGGCTTAAAGTACTCTGATTGAATTCATCGCCAAAGTAATCACGTCCAGATTTACCAATATTAATTGTATCTTTTTCAAGACTTCTATATGCAAAAGAAAATGGTTGCTGATAAGCATTTGGTTGATTGATTGAAGGTTTTTCGGAAATTCTTTTTCCTGTTGCACCTCCAACTGTAAGCCAGAAATAATTCTTTTTAGAATATGAATGTTTTTCCCTCACAACTTTTTTAAAGGATGAATTATACTCCCAGAATTCCGGACCTCGTCCATAGAATAAAATGTAATCACCTGAATCGAATCGACCATCAGCTTCACCAAAAACAGTTATTGCTACTTCCTGAAAAACACGGTTAGTTGGAATTGTGTAATCTTCCGGTAAATTATATCCGCCATTACTAAAAATCTTAATTGTGCGTGGATCAAGGCTGTTAACATCAATTCCTAAGTTTTGCAGAAATGCTCTGTCGATTCTATAAATTCCTTCTTCAAGTGCTTCAAACCGATACCAGGTACCGGCTGCCAAGGTAGAAGATGATTTCGAAAGTTGAATCTCTCTTTTCACTCCCCATCTTTTAGCAATATCCCAGTTAATAACAGAACCTTCTAAATAATTTTCATTAATTATCTCTGTTTCGTTTGTTGGTTTACCAAATGAAATGCTAAATACAATTCTTTTATAAACACGTATTTCATTTTCTTCAGCAATAATCGGATATATTTTAATTGTCTGAACAGGTAGAGAGCGTATTAAACCGAATTCGCCAAATGAAACAATCTCTTCCGGAAATTTAACAGGAATAATTTGTCCTATGTCGTATCTTTTTATAACAGAAATAGAATCCAATTGATATTCCGGGTTGATAATATATTTACCAGGCAGAACAGAGAAATCACTTGATAGAATTTGAATGGTATTACCAAATTCAGAAGGTACACCGACATTCAATTCTCTTATAATTCTCTGAGTTTCTCCTTTAGCAAGAAAATTTTCAATACGTGTACCCGGGACTTTCAGACTGATATAATTCTCGCCATTAATAATGGTATAAGTTGTGTCGGTATAAATAGGACGATATTCGATGACCAAAGATGAAGAACTGGAGGATAAGATTTTTAAATCCTGTGCTAAGAGCGACAGATTTAAAGCAAAAAGAAGAAATAATAAAGAGAATTTGGTTTTCATTTCGGCTTTATCTAATTATTTTATTAAAAAATTTTTTTTGAACCGGTAGCCAAATTCTCTATATACTATTTCTCCAATTTTACACGCAAAATTTATGTAAGAAGTAATCATAATGTCAAGTCATTTAATTTGTTACGATTTCAATGATTCGTTGGCTACACAAAAGGGATTATTAAATAGTTAAAGACCAAGTTTGTCTTTATTTTTTTTCATAGCATCAATACAAAATTGAATGTGTTCTTCTAATGGAATACCAAGTTCTAAAGCTCCCTTGGTAATATCTTCTCTGCTAACTGCTCGCGCAAATGCTTTATCTTTCATTTTTTTGATAACCGATTTAACTTCTACTTCATCAATCGACTTACTTGGTCTTACATATGTAACAGCAGTGATAAAACCAGCTAATTCGTCGCATGCAAATAATACTTTCGACAAAAGAGTATTTCTTGGAATACCAGTGTAATCTGCATGGGACATAATTGTATTTCTGAATTCTTCATCAAATCCTTTCTCTTTCAAAATTTCAGATCCCTTATATGGATGTTCTTCAGCACTTGGATACTTTTCATAATCAAAATCGTGAAGAAGTGCTACACAACTCCAATAATCAACATCCTGATTAAATTTTTCTGCATATGCTCTAACACATGCTTCTACAGCATAAGCATGTTTTAGCAAACTATCAGATTTTGTATACTCAGTTAAAATTGAATGACAATATTCAATATCTCTCATTATTTCTTTACTCATAATAACCTCGAATTAAGAAGATTTTTTAGATGGACAAAATTTACTAATAATACATTCATGACATTTAGGTCTATTCGCAATACAAGTTTTTCTTCCATGATTCATTAAGAGATGACCACTGACAATCCAATATTTTTTCGGTAATAGTTCTTTAAGCCGGAATTCAATCTTTGTTGCATCGCTTGAATTAATAAATCCAAGTAAATTAGAAAGTCTTTTTACGTGAGTATCTACTGCAATTGAAGGAATACCAAATGCATTACCGGCAATTACAGAAGCTGTTTTTCTACCCACACCGGGCAGTTGAGTAAGTAAATCAAATTCTTTAGGAACTTTACCATCATACTTTTCAACTAAAAACTTGCAGCAACTTTTAATACTTTTTGCTTTTTGTCTATAAAATCCTGTTGAAAAAATTTCTTTCTCCAATTTCTGCAAGGGAACATTTAAAAAATCTTTCGGTTCTTTATATTTCTTAAAAAGTTCTTTTGTAACGATATTTACCCTTGCGTCTGTGCATTGAGCTGAAAGAATAGTAGCTATTAATAATTGAAAAGGGTTAGAATATTCAAGAGCCGGTCGGGCGTCAGGAAATTCTTTCAATAAAATATCAAAGATCTTTTTGGCTCTTACTTTTTCTCGAGCATTTGTACTAATCAAATCGCTTATCCTTAATCAGTAGTCTTTCAACTGGTTTATTATTGATTATATGACTTTGGATAATTTCTTCAATATCATCTTTAGAAACATTGCCATACCATATTTGCTCGGGATAAATTACAATGGTTGCTCCAAACTGGCATGCATCCAAACAACCGGATGAATTGGCTCTAACCTTAGAATTTAATCCTAATTCTTTCAGTCTTTTTTTAAATAGCTCTGTCACTTCAGTAGAACCTTTTGCCGCACAGGAACCACGAGGATGATCTTCTTCTCTTTTGTTCTGACAGATGAAAATATGTTTTTCAAATCGTGCCATTGCCAAACCGATATTAAAAAGGGAAATAATAATTTCCCTTAAAAAAATTATTTGTAGCGCATACGGGATTCGAACCCGTGATCTCCGCCTTGAGAGGGCGGCGTCCTAAGCCACTAGACGAATGCGCCATTATTAAAAAAACAAAAGAAAATTTTTGCTCCCTATTTCTAATTATCCGTGATCTCCGTCCCGACTTGTCGGGAGCGGCGTCCTAAGCCACTAGACGAATGCGCCATTATTAAAAAAACAAAATAAAATTATTTGCTTCCTACTTCTAATTACTCGTGATCTCCGTCCCGACTTGTCGGGAGCGGCGTCCTAAGCCACTCAACGAATGCACCATTATTTAACTGTCGAAATATAATTATTCCTACTATTATTTTATAACTCCATTTCTTTCAGAATATTTTGGATCTCATCAAGTTCATTTTGAGATAATTCTACATCTGCTGATAGAATATTTTCTTTAACTTGTTCTGAATTACGTGCCCCAACAATTGCGGAAGTAATTGCTGGATTCGAAAGTACCCAAGCTACTGCTAAATTTCCTACACTAACATTTTTCTTTTGAGCAATTGGTCTAATTCTTTCCACAAATTCAAGCGCTTTACTTAAATAAGGTTCTCTGAAATATGATCCTTTTCTTCTCCAATCATCCGGAGCTAATTTATTTGCATCAAATTTACCAGTCAGCAATCCGGCTTGCATCGGACTGTAAGCAACAACACCTATTTCATTTTTCAGACAATAAGGAAGTATTTCCTCTTCAATATTTCTTCGTAATAAACTATATGGGGGTTGTAAAGATTGAACCCGCTCTATTTTCATACATTTTTCCATTAAAGGAACGTCAAAGTTGCAAACACCAATATATTTTACTTTTCCTTCTTCTTTTAGTTTTGCCATCATTTCCCACGATTTTTCTACTTCTACATTTGGATCGGGCCAATGAATTTGATAGAGATCGATATAATCTGTTTTCAATCTCTTCAGACTATTTTCACACTCCTTTCTGATACTTTCAGGAGAATTGTTAATAATTGCATTTCCGGAACCATCGTTTAACATTCCGCATTTAGTTGCAATAAAAACTTTGTCCCTTATATCTTTTATTGCTTCACCGACAACTTCCTCTGAGTGACCAAATCCATATACTGCTGCAGTATCAATCCAATTAATACCGGATTCGATAGCAGAATGAATTGCTTGGATGGATTCGTTATCATCAACTTTTCCCCAACCCCATTGCCAGGGACCGCCAATAGCCCAAGCACCAAAACCAATTACTGTTAGCTCCGGACCATTATTTCCAAGTTGTTTTTTAACCATAAAATTTTCTCCATCTTATTTATAAAAATTAAAAAAAGCCGATCTAAAATTGACCGGCTTTACAAGCTGCCCCGCTAGGGCTCGAACCTAGACTTTTCTGATCCAGAGTCAGACGTGTTGCCAATTACACCACGGGGCATTTTACTCCACAAAATTAATCAGGTTTATTCAAGAAACCAAATCCTTTTCTTCAAGGTGATTTTTTCTTCTATAATCGAAAATGTTTACGGTATTCATAAAAAATTATGATTACACATAAAAGAATAGCTTTTCAATCTGGATGGATATAAACGTAAAGTCTTTCTTGGGAAATTTTTATTTGGCTGACCTATAATTTTTCTAAGAAGGTGGATTTGCATAATTTTTTTAATCAAATCCACCTTCAAATTATTATCATGTTTCAAACTGCAATAACAAACATATTCAGTTTTTTTCTACTTTATAATAAATGGATTACTTATTGCTATGACAGATCCACTGCTTATTCTAATTCTTGAATAAGGTTTAGTTTTATCAACCTGAGCTACTGTAGGAGTCCAAACAAATTCATGTCGTATCTGTTCAGGCGTATTATGTGTTCCAATCAAAATCCATGTATTACCATTATCAACTGAATATTCCAAAGTTACTTGTGTAATTTCATCAGTGTTATTCCAGATTATTGTGTCCTGTACTCCAGCCGTTAATTCTTTTTTACCATCAGGTTTTACAATTGTAATAAATGCTTCCTGAGCAGTCAAATTAAAGAATGAGTCACTTATATCAGTTTCCGGATTAGCACCGGCATCATCACTCACATCAGTAATTCTGATACGGGCAAGAGATGAAACTATATTTGGTGGATTCCAATCATATGCACCTGTTGACGGATATTTATCTGAAATTGAATACCAACTCATTCCATTGTTAAGAGTATATTCAAGTTTTACATAAGAGATACCTGAAGAGGTCCATTCAATCCTGTTGTAATTATTGTAGAACCAAGATTCACCACCGTTTGGTTTAACAACTCTAAGCAATTTTGATTTAGGATGAATTGAAAAGAATTTATCAGATTCATCGACTGCTCTGCTTAAATTTGGGTCACTGGGGTTAAATTCACTTATTCTTATTTTACAGAGGTCCGAACGATGGTCAATAATAGAAGGTTCAACCTTCCAATTATAAATTCCATTACTTGTGATACCGCTCGCAATTAATTTCCAGTTTGCTCCACCATCAATTGTTAATTCAATTTTAACATGACTAATATTATTAGACTCCCATTTAATTTCGTACCTCTCATTAATCAACCAGTTTTCACCACCATTAGGCGCAACAACTGTAATGGAAGGTTTTGGTCCAACGGTAAAAGTGCTTGCGCTGGATACCATAGGTGATCCATCTTCTGCATCAGAGATCCTGATTCTATATTGTTTAGATGGAATTGTAAATGATGTATTATAACTCCCTTGTGCAGCGGGTGTACTATTCACAATTGTAAACCAATCAGCATCTGTTAAACCGTTGGTAACCGTATATTCTATTTTTACATTTTTTATTCCTGTGGAAATCCATCTAATAGTATAACTTTCTCCGGCAATAATATTTTCGTTACCATTAGGAGCAAGTATAGTAATAGATTGAATAGGATTAATAGTAAATGAATTCCGACTTTCAGCACTCATTGAATTATCGGAAGCATCGGTAATTTTTATCTTACATTGTGAAGATGATATATTAGGAATATTCCATGGATATGAGCCGGTATTTGCAACATTATTAGCAATTGTTTGCCATGTTAAACCATTATTACTTGTAAACTCAATGTTAACATTTGATATACCTTGCGATGTCCAGTTTATGGTTTCTATTGTTCCCGCTTGCCAAACTTCACCACCGGAAGGAGTTGTAATATTGATCGATTTAATTAATTGATTGGTAATAATAAAAGTATTATCCGACACATCATTGGGTTGAGAATCATCTGCGTCCGATACCCTTATTTTACATAAATTTGAGTTATGGTTAGGAATATTTTGCCAATAGTAGAAGCCAACACTTGGAGTTGAATTAGTAATTACATTCCATTGCTGTCCATTGTTAGTTGTATATTCTAACTTAACATTAGCAATGTTTTCAGAAATCCATTCGATTGTTTGATTTGAACCTGAACGCCAAACTTCTCCACCATTTGGAGTTAATACTTTTATAGCTGGTTCAGGTAAAATATAAAACACATCATTACTTTCATCGGACGGGACACCATCCTTTGCATCTTTTACTCTTACTTTTGCTAATGTTGAAGGAGTGTTAGGTATAGGTCCCCAGAAATAGATTCCGGTATTTTTAGTGTCTTTGCCAATATACTTCCAGGTATTACCATTATCAGTTGTATATTCTAAGTAAACGGAATCAATTCCCGTACTGCTATACCATGTAATTGATTTAGTAGTACCGGCTTCCCAATTTTCGCCGCCGTTTGGAGTTTTGATTGTAATTGTTTGATTTGCACTTGTTCTAATAGTAAACACATTATCAGAAAAATCTTTGGGTTCACCATCATTTGCATCTGCAATTCTAATTTTACACAATTGAGAATTTACATTAGGAACCGGATTCCAATAATAATAACCAATACTTGGCGTAGAATTGACAATTGAAGTCCAACTGTATCCATTATCAGCTGTATATGCAATGGACACATTTTGAATATTTTCAGAAATCCATTCTATTCTAAATGAAGAACCAACATCAATATTTTCCAAACCATTTGGTGACAATACCTTAATCATTGCTTCGGGTAATATGCTGAATGTATTTGCACTTTCTGTAAACGGAACTCCATCTTTAGCATCTTTTATTCTAACCTTTGCAAGTGTGGAAGGTGTTTTGGGAATTGGTTCCCAGAAATAAATTCCTGTATTTTTTTTATCGACTGCTATCAGATTCCATGTATTTCCATTATTGGTAGTATATTCAATTCTAACAGAGTCAATTCCAGAACTGTACCATTTAATTTGTTTGGATGATCCGGCTTCCCATTCTTCGTTACCATTAGGTGAAGTTATTCTTAAACTTTCGTTTGAATTTCTTACTATGCTGAACACATTTGAACTCATTGATGATGCAGAACCATCAATAGTTGCAATCCTTATTTTACATTGATTGGAAATAGAATTTGGTACCGGGAACCAGCTGTATATACCGGTATTATTTAGACTATCGGCAATTAAAAACCATGAAGCGCCATTATCGAATGTAACCTGAATTCTTATTTTAGATTTTGTTGTAGCTGTCCATTTTATATCGAAAGAGGAACCTTCCATCAAGGATTCGCCCCCATTTGGAGAAATAACTTTTACTGAACTTGTAGCAGATTGTTCAGTTGGTTCAGTAATACCAGTTTCTTCTTCAATTAGTTTGCAAGAAGAAAAAAAGAGCAGTAGCGTAAAAATTATTGTAAGTTTACTACGCATATTGTCCTCGATAAAGTTTTTCGACTTTCGTCTTGAGTAAATTTAATAAATTCAGTTATTTTAATTAAGCAAAATATTACAGAAAGTGTGCCTAAATAAATAATTATGATTTTCGGCATAATACTCAACTTTAGGTGATTATGTATAAAATCTACCTGTTAATATTACTTATTACCATTTCGTCTTTTACAAAAGGACAGGAACTTCTTTATTATGGTGAGTTTGGAGCTTTCCAGTCGGCTGCCGCAATATCACTAAATCAAGCTGGATTTATTTTCGTAGCAGATGCCGGATCAAATGAAATAATTAAACTGGATACGTTAGGGAATATAAAAAAAACAATCGGGGGATTTGGTTGGTCAGCTTCAGCATTTGATAATCCATGTTATGTTTTTGCTAACACACTTAATGTTTATGTTGCCGATAAAAATAACGATCGTATACAAATTTTCGACAAGGATTTAAACTATCTATCTGAAATTTCTTCAAGAAAGTTTATCAATGAGTCGATCATTTTCAGATATCCTACTGGTGTGGTAGTAAATTCTCAGGGTGATTTATTCATTTTAGATTCAGATAACACACGGATACTTAAGTTTAATTTGAGAGGAGAATTTTTGACTGAAATAGGTAGTTACCAGTCCGGTTCTTATGTTTTAACTAACCCTAAAAGTTTTACGGTCAATTTATCAAATCATCTGTTAGTACTCGACGGCAATGATTTAATTGTATTTAATCAATTTGGAACGCTATTAAACAAAATAAAACTATCAAGTGATTTCAAGAAATTAAATTTCTCGATTGATAAAGTTATGCTAATCGGTGAGCATAGAGTAAATTTCTTTACAAATTATATTAAAGAACCTGATAAATATTCTTCAAACCTTCCTCAAGAAAAAATTATTGATGCGGTTTCATTAAATAAAAAACTCTACTTACTTACAGAGAAAAAAATATTTGTTTATCAAATAGTAAATTAAACCAATTTGCGACTCCATTTAAGACTAATATTATTTTTCGTTTTATTTATATGGATGATAGGAATTTTCTATGAATGCTCAATAGGGATATTCGATAGTTTAATTTACGGATATCCTTTAATACACAAAACTTATTCAATAGTTTGTCATCAAGACCCGCAAAAACTAATAAATATATCTTGTGGAAAAAGCTTAGTCTGTGCAAGATGTTTAGGAATTTATTCCGGTTTATTAATTAGCTCAGTGTTTTTTTTGTTTTATATACCAAAAATAAAAAGAGGTTTAACAATCCTTCTTATATCATCAATACCTATGATTATTGATGTAATTGCCACCACATTTGGATTTTACAATTATTCAAAAGGATTAGCATTTTCAACAGGGCTTCTTTTCGGTTCAATCCTATTTTTATATCTTTACGATGGTTTAGAAAATCTAATTTCCGAATTACAAAAAAGGTAAACCCGTGAAAAAATATATTTCTTCGTTTGTTACAGGTTTTGGTGCAGGTGTATTACATGTTGTTCCTGTCGCAAAAAGTTTAGCATGTTGTCTTATAGTACCCTTAGCTTCTTTCATTTCCCTATTGCTTGATAGAAAAGCAAACCCGACAAACGAAAAAATCACAATGAAAAAGGGAGCTTTGTTTGGATTATTTACAGGATTATATGCAGCTTTATTTGCAACCTTATTCGATTTGTTTATAACACTGATTACAAGAAACAATGACATCGTAGCTATGATGCCGGAATTACAAAAGATGATTGCTACTTTTCCTCTTTCAGAAAGCATGAAAAGTGAAGTTCTATCGCTCTTTGAAAGTGTAAGAAACGACATAATAAATTATGGGTTTTCTTTACTTTATACTTTTTCGATAATTATTAATAATACAGTTGTAAATTCCGTAGTTGGAACTATTGGCGGCTTAGTAGGAGCTCAAATAATAAATAAACAACTAAATAACAGGAATGAGTATTAGATATGATTTCTGCATTTATTTTCTTTGCTCACTTAATGTTTGTTTTATACATCTTTACAAAAAAATGGCAAGATGAATCTCTTTCTGCTGCATTTATAAATGTTGCTTTGATCGTAATACTATTTACTGTCGGCTGGTCAATATCAACATCAATTGTAAAATTATTTTTTGACAGCAAAGGTTTGGGAATTCAATTTAATGCAGACACAATTTCTCTTACTCTTCTTTCGATAGCAGAGTTTTTCTTTTACAAAATCTATTATTTCAGTCCAAAACCTATTGAAGGCGATAAGGAAAAGTAATAATTACTGTTTGTTCAATTTGTTTTGCATTAGGCGGTAAAGGTTCAAATCTCCATTGCCTAAGCGAATTAATTGCAGCAAGTTCCAAACGGGCATCTGCTTTTATCAATGGGAAAATTTTCCCGACGGATCCATCAGGTAAAATTGTAAATCTCAATCTAACATCAATTTCTTTAGAAACGCCCTCCGGATAATCTGGTAAAGTATAACTGTAAATTTTTCTCATCCCTTTACCACCGAAGTCAATTTCAAACCCAAATCCACCTTCTCCTTCTCCTAATTGTTCAGTCCCTTTTGCTTTAGAATCATCCTGATTAATAGGTTTTATTTTTTCTGCGCTAACATTTGTTTTTTCTTTTTTCTTATCTGCTTCAGTAATTAAGTTTTCCTTATCCGGGTTTTGGGATTTTGGCAGTTCAACTTTTTTCTGTTCTTCATTTTTTTGTTGAACTTTCTCTTGTTTTGGTTGATTTCTTTCGGTTCTTATATCCTGTCCCAACGGACCGGCGCTACCCATACTCATTCCACTGCCAAAACCAATCGTAACATAATCATCTTGTTCTGCTTCTGCAGAGAAATTGATAAATGCAAAAAGAATAATTAAGAAAACGTGCAGAATAACTGAATATGCAAAAGATTTATTTCTGATTCTATCTTCGAACATAATTAACTAATTCTTTCTGTTTCGATTGTAAATTTATCTATACCAACACCTTTAGCTGCATCAATAATTTTAATTATCAAATCAATTTGAACTGCTTTATCAGCTCTGATTATAAGATTACTTTCGTTAGTATTCCCTTTTATTGATTCAAGTCTGCCGGCAAGTTTATCTATTGAAATTTCTTCTGAGCCAAGAAACACTCTGTTTTGAGAAGTTATAGTTACTACCATTCTTGCGGGAGTTACCTGTTCATTATTCTGAGCACCCGGTAGTTTTACTTTAACACCAGTCTGAATAACAAACTGAGAAGTTAATAGAAAAAATATAAGTAATAACATCACTATGTCAGTCAGAGATGAAAAAGCAAAAATGCTTAATGGTTTGTTTGATGTTTCAAATTTCATTTCTCACCTATAAATTATAATCGTCTTCTTCTTCGCTATCAATTGATTTAGAAGTATCGTCCAACATATCAATCAGATCAGTCGATATTCTTTCCATATCAACAACCATTTTATTTATTTTGCTGACAAAATAGTTATACAAAGCTAATGCGGGTATTCCAACAATTAATCCGAATGCAGTTGTAATAAGGGCTTCCCAAATTCCTCCGGCAAGGTCAGCCGGGTTCGCAGAACCTTGTAATTCCTGAATTTTCATGAAGGCACCAATCATACCTGTAACTGTTCCAAGGAATCCAAGTAATGGTGCAATACCAGCAATAGAAGCAAGTATCGATAAGCCCTTTTCTAACTTGCTTATCTCTTGTCTACCGGCGCTTTCAATAGCTTCAACCACACGTTGATGACCAAATCTTATTTTTTTCAAACCTTTTTTTACAATGTTTGATACAGGGGTTCTTTCTTGCATACAATAACTAATCGCACCTTCAAGATCTTTCTTTTTTATCAGTGATCTTAGTTTTATAAGAAAAGCCGGAACGTTTACTTTAGCTTTTTTTAATACAATAAATTTTTCGATTGCAATTGCAACAGCAACAATGGAACTGGCAAGAATAAAATACATTATAATGCCGCCTTTAACAAAAATAGAGAGTAAATCCATATCTATCCTTTTCGTTTATTTATTAAAGACTATTTTTTGACTGAAAATATTCAGCTTCTTCTCTTGTTTTAAAATTTCCTACACGAACCCGATACCATGTACCACCTTTTTGCGGAAGATATGCTTCAAAAATAAATGCATTCAAACCTAAACCACGTAAACGTGTTACTTCCTGTTCAGCTTTTTCTTTGTTTCGCCAGGATGAAACCTGAACATTATAATTTGTTCCATCAAAAAAAATTGTTTTCCCAACACGTGTATCGGATGCTGGTGTGTTATACAATGAGCTTGTTTCTTTTGTTCTCGTTTTTATCGGTTCCGATTTAACTTTTTCTTTTGATGCAGCTATCGGTTTAGAATCCTTATCCGCAACCGGAATCGATGGAACACGCGGGAAATCGCTCTCTTCATCGGGTAAATTTCTAACAGAATCATTAGGCAAAGATGCTTCTAATTGCTCAGTTTGACCGGTATCTGTTGGCAAAACAGATTGAGTTACAGAATTACTGGGTTCATTTTTATTAGGTAGAAGCATGTAAATAATTATACTAACTATAACAACAAATGCAGCAAAAATCATAAAGAAATTTTTGCTAAAGTATCTATCTCGTTCATCGGTTAATTCATTATAATATTGCTCGTCTGTACTCTTAGGAATATTAGTTAACGGACAATTTGGTGGGGGTGGATTGTTACGTGTATCCTCAACAAATTCATACTTTGGTGGAGGTGTGTATTCAAAATAATCTGGTCTTCTTTGAGTTTCCGATAATTCTTTTTTAATCGTGTCTTCTAATTGTTCGAATAAGTGAGACTTAACAGGTCTTGTGCTCTTAAAGATTTCATCCGAATCAAAAGACTCATCTTCAACTTCATCATCTTCTAAATCAAACAGCGGTTTGTTTTCTTCCTCAATTAGAGGACTTAATTCTTCTTTTAATTCATCGCCCCAATTCCACTCAATATTTTCTTCAACAGTTTTTTTAAGTCCCAGATATTCATTCTCTTGAATCTCATCTTCGTTTTCTTCAATATCCAAGTAACTATTTTTACTTAACTCATCTTCTTCATCTTTTGTGTCTTCATAAATACTTTTGAGTTTTGTGTAATCAAGTTCTGAGATTTTTTCTTTTTCGTAATCCTCTAATAAGTTTTTTAATTCCTGAGTTGTCTTTAAAGGTTCGGTCTCTTTTTTTGTTAAATCAATTGTGATTTCTTCAATGTTTTCATTTGGTGAGGATTTTTCTATTGTTTCTTTTTTCTCAGGTATTTCATAATCTTCTAATAAATCTGTGGGTGAAAGAGTTTGTGGTGTTTCTTCTAATGGAATATCTCTTTCTCTTATTTCTGTGCTAAGTAAATTATTAGTTATATCTTCAGCAATTATATCTTCCTTAAATTCTATATCCGAAGTAAGTTCTGTAAGTTTAGTTTGGCTTTCGGTAGTTTTGTTTTCTGATTGAAGTGATTCGTAGTAATCATCCCAAATATTAAAATTTGGTAATATGTCTGATTCCGCAATTATTTCACTAACCCTTTCTTCTATGGATCTCCTTAAAATTATATATGAAGTTTCTGTTTCTGATTGCGGATTTAAATCACTTGATAAAGGAAGTAAAGGTTTTCCGACACTTATACTAAAAACATCTGAATCAGATTCTGTATTTCTAAAAATTTTTTGCGGAATATCTATTGTAAGGTAAAGAATACGAGAATTTTTTCCCATCTCCTCAGAAAAAGGAGTATAAATAAGAGTCTCTTTTACATTAGTATCGTTCTCTTTTAATTGGAAAAAACCGATTCTTGGCACTTTAAGAGTAAGATCAGATTCTAGATTTTCTGCTACCTTTGTGATTAGGATATTGAAAGCAAGTTCTTTTTCTGAACTTGAAACACCAAGTACTTCAGCAATTCTTTTTTGAAGGTCAGTAACTGTCATAACCTAACTTATTATTGATAAATACTACCAACGATATTCTGCGCCTAATAAAATATCAAATGGCTTTTCCTGGTATCCTTTTAATACAAAATTACTTCGATTCAAGATGTTTTGAAAGTCGACTGACAAAGATAAATTTTTTATCACTTCATAAGAAATATTTGCTGATAAATTATGATATGAATTTAGTTTAACCTTGTTGAGAATATCACCATAACTATTATCTGCAAAAGTGTATTTGAATTTAAAACCTAATTCAGTTGTTAATTTATGACTATAAGACAAGTTAGCCAGATAACTCGGATTATAAGGGACATACTTTCCATTGTTATCTTTTACATCTTGGAATTTAACTTCACCTTTGAAGAATCCAAACTGATTAGGGTAAACAATCATATTTATTCCGGCTGAAAGTAATTTTACCCCATTTATTTTCAGTAAATCAAAGAAACCGAATGGAATAGTATCCTCATAAAAATGAAAATTATCTATTCGTGAATAATTACCCCAAACATTCATAGCAAATAATTTATCAAATTCATAGTTAATGGCTCCGTTCAAATTAAATTTCACTTCTCTGAAAACATTATCAGTCAATCCATAACGCAAGTATGGATTTTCCAAAAGGAAATCCTTTATAGTAAAGTTTTGAGCATGCGGTTTAAAATTTAGATCAATGGATAATCCTTCTGCCATTTTGAGATGTAATAATGCAAATGGAGAGAAAAACGAATTATTTGACAATCCGGATGTTTCAATCCCAAGAATAAGGTTAATATCATTTGTTGGGATTAGCTTAACAAACCCATCGATTAAGTAAAAATTATAATTCTTTATTCCACCTATATTATTATCGACTATTTGTTTTGTATAAATTCCATTACCCCCTATCGTCATATCCCCTAACTTAAAACCAACACCGCCATCTACTGATAAGACTCTTTCCTTTATATTGTTTTCTACAATCGTAGTAAAATCGGCATTAAACTTTAACCCGAAGTTGAAAATTCCATAGTAATCATTTTTTATTGAAAGAGAGCCACTACCTCTATTAGTCTTTCTTTCATAGGTTGGGTTAAATGAACCATAAAATTTATAATTATCTCTCCAATATTCTCCATCCAATTTGATTATTGTACCGGCAAGAACATCGGAATCTGTATCAACAAAAAAAGTGCTGTTGAAGTTAGCTCCTGAAGCATTGTAACCGGCATTTGTAATATATTCTTTGGTATTAGAACCCCATAGACCGGTTGAAAGAAGCACATTATCAAACGATTTACTTAGCGAAAAATTTCCAACCGGCAACATATATCTTCCACCGCCAATAAAAAGCTTTCCAGAATTATAATCATCACCAGCAGAAATAGCCGGAACAATTTTTTGCGGACGAGATGAAAGCATTAGCGGAAGTTCTTCTGGTGAATATTGAGGTGTAAAAAACTCCTGAGCAAGAATACTAAATAACTCAGGTTTTTTCTTGATAGCTGGTTGTACTTCTACACTTTGTCTACCTGTAATTACAAAATCCGGTAACTCAATACTTTTTTGTTCCTGTTGTGAAAAAAGATAACCAGAGATAAAAAATAAAGTAAGGAATAATTTTCTTTTCATAATTGTTTTAGTTTCCTATTTGCTTCTTGTGCTAGTTCACCAGTTTTATGTCGATTAATAACGGCACGGTACATTTCGCGCGCTTGCTGCTTATCATTTAATTTAACATAACAATCACCAAGTCGTAATAATGATTTTGTAAACCATTCATCATAACCGGAATAAACAGACCGTACTCTAACAAAAGCAATAATTGCATCATTTATGTTATTTTGTTCATAGTAAATTTGCCCAATCAGGTATTGAGCTTGTGCGCCTATGTCATCTAATCTTTTCTCTGCCAATTCTTTCAATAGAATTAAAGCATTATCATAGTTTTTTCTATTAATCTCCAATTTACTTAGTTCTATTTTTGCTTTAGCAGAAAAAACTGTTCCTTCGTAATAAGAAACAATTTGATCAAGAGTTTTATAAGCAACGTCAAGATTTCCGGATTTAATTTCTGCAGTAGCTCTAAGGTAAAGAAGCTCAGGAACTCTGTTTGAAGTTGGCTGTGCATCAATTGAATTATCTAATACTTTAATGGCGGAATTAAAATCACTTTTATTCATATAAATGTTAGAAACATCAACAGCGGCAGAAATCCCGATGTCAGATTTGAGAGAGATTGAAAGGACTCTGTTAAAGTTTTCAATTGCTTCTGAATCTCTTTTCAAAAACGAAGCACTTTTTCCTATCCAATAATACGCATTAGCTACCATAGAGCTTGTCGGATACTTTTGAATAAATTCCCTATATGCTACAATAGCTTTTTCATAATCATCAGAGCTGTAATAAATATCTCCCTTCTTAAAGAAAATTTGATCGCTGAATTTTGAGGAAGGATTTCTTTCCACAAACTGATCAATAAATCTTACTGCTTCATCAGCTTGGTCTTTTGCAAGATAAGCATATTGAATTCCATTAACTGCATCAAGAATGTATGGTGTGTTTGGAAATTCTGTTAATACTCTACCATAATAATTAATAGAAGCGTCATAGTCGCCAAGATTGAAGTAAGAATCTCCTATTGAATAATAAACAATCGGTTTGAGTGATGAATTTGGGTATTTAGTTAATAATTTTTCGTAGTTATCGATTGCACTTCGGAAATTATTTTGCTGAAAATAAATCCAACCCACTACATATTGTGATGCATCAGCAAATCTTGAGCGAGGAAATTTCTGTTGCAGTTTCAAAAATTCCTCGATGGCATCATTAGACCTCCCGGCTTTGAATAGAGATTGGCAATATTGATAGTAAGTCTGATCGTCATTCGAAATCAATCTATCACTTGAAAATAACTCTCTATAAATCTGACTTGCCTTATCAAAGTTTTTTATTCCGAAATAACTATCTGCTAATCTCAGTTTAGCATCGTTAATATTTTGGTCGTTGCGGTATTTTGTGATATACTCATTGAAATAGTAAATCGCATTTGGGAAATCCTTCTGATTGAAATATGCGTATGCTTTTCCATAGATTGTTGGTTTCCTAAGTTCATTATTATCAAAACTAATTTGATTATAAAATTTGATTGCTGCAGAATATTCTCCTCGCATTAAATAAGATTCAGCTAAATAGAAATTAGTTTTGTCTGTTTCAAAAGTTTTATCCCTGTTTTTGATCAGTTCTAAATTTCTTACAGCATTGTTATAATTATTTAAATAAAATTCAGACACACCAAGACCAAGTAGTGATCTATTATAAACATCAGGGATATTAGCTGATAATTTTATTGCTTCTTGAAAGTTCTCCTTAGCTTCAGAAAATAATTTTTGATTAAGCTTTAATTCTCCCAAAAGCGCATAAGCTTTAGCTTTAGAAAATAAATCATTCGAATTGATCGCTCTGTAAAGTGATGATTCGGCTTCTTGAGACATGTTTTTGTTGAAATAAGATGTCCCTTTACCTAATTCAGCTCGCGAAGCATACTGATGTGAAGGATATTTTTTTAGAAACTGATCATAAATCTTATTGGCTTCTTCTAATTCACCACTGTATCTTTTACATTCAGCGCTCCAGAACAAAGAAGAAATTGCAAGCGTATCGTTATCAATTTTAGAAAGATTATCGAATATTTTGAAAGCTTCGTTGTAATTATTTTGCTGAAATTTAATCCAAGCTAAACTGTAATTTATCTTATTACTTAAGGATATATCTTTGTTGTCTGATAATAATTCTTCAAATATTGTTGTCGCACTTTTATAATCTTTTAGTCTTACAAAAGAATTTGCCAGGAAATATTTGCTTTCAATTAATTCTTCTTTGGATAATTGATTGATTAAAGGGTCAGTTAATTCTAATACCGCATTGTCATAATCTTTTAACATAAAATAACAAATACCTATTCTTAACTGAGCTTTAGGTGCAAGTTGACTATTCTTATAAAATGTGAGCAATTCATCGTAATGTGCGACCGCATTGTTATAATCATTCATGCGCTCGTATAACTGTCCGATTGAATAAATGCTATTCACAATAAAACTATTAGTTTCCCTTCGGGAAATTGCTTCTTTAAGATTTTCTTCAGCATCAATAAATTTATTTTCAGCCGCATATGAAACTCCGATCCAATAGTAAGCAGAACCGGCATAATCACTATTCGGGTATTCATTTAGTAACGTTAATAATCTGTCGCGTTCTTTACGATACTCACCATTATGATAATAGATCGTACCGAGTTGATATAATACATGTTCTCTAAGTGATGATGCTGGATATAATTTTAGAAATGATTCGAACTCAGATGCAGCTCCATCAAGCTGATTAAGATTTAACAGACATTCTGCTGCATAATAATGCGATGATGATTTTTCTAAATCATTGTTAGAATTAGTCAAGCTAACCGATTTGAATAACTCATATGCAGACGTATAATTTTTACTCTGGTACAATTTCATCGCATCAGAATAAATTTGATTAGATATCTGTGCATAAAGATTAGAAATAATAATCAATACAAGGATGATTGAGTTTTTTAGTATGCTCATAATTTTCTAGAATATTTTTTTTAGAATTATAAAAAATAAAACCCCTGACAAGCTTGTAAAAAAATTAACAACATTATTATCCATCCATCGCAATCCTTTATAATATTTGGTTTCAGTTCCACAGTGTATACTTGTTTCTATTATTTTATGACAAGTTGAACAGGTATACTTTAATTGTGCTAAGGAACCTAAAATACTATCCAATAGATTTCCTAAAATTCCAGATGCTATTATAATCACAAAAATATTAAGGTTAAAATCCTCCAAAAAGAAACCAGAAAAAGCGATTAACCCTGAGCCAACAATTCCACCTAAAGTTCCAGGTAAAGAAATTCCTCCTGAAAAACCTGGTTCTACACTTTTTAGATTCAGAATGTTATACGTATTCCCTTTTATAAGTGTTCCAATTTCTGTTGACCAAGTATCAGAACATACTGCACATACAGATGCAAGAAAAAAATAGTATATAATTTTATCATCATAAAAAATATTGACCAGAGCTAAAAACCCGGCAATGCCACCATTAGCTATTACTTGATAATGATTTCTCGGAATTAATTTGTTATTACTTTTATCCCTTTTCCCCTTTGAATTAATATTAGAAATAAAGGATGAAGTGAAAAAGAAAGTTAGTATAGGAATACTCCACTTTAAACCACCTGAACCAAAAATCATTATAGCAATTATAAATTGGAAAATACTCCCCACAAAAGTCAGATAATTAAGTCGATAAGAAATAAATGCAATTGCAATTGCAAGAGGGACAGCTATTATGAAATTTGTTAACGTATTCTATTCCCCCATTTTTGAAAGTAAGTTATTTCAAAAAAAAAGCCCTCGAAAAAGAGGGCTATTTAATTTCAATAGAAATTATTTTATCAAGTTCAGTTCGTAATCTGCTAATCTTTTATATTGTGCATCTCTTTTTGCTAATTCAAAATTTTCTTTTGCCTTAGCAAGATCTTGTTTTTGTTTAAGACTCATTCCTTTGTAATAATATGCAGCACCTTTTAGTCCGCTTGATTTTAAATTTATAACCTGATCAGTAGCAGCAATGGCTTTATCATATTCACCGGTCTCATAATATGTAATTGCAAGTTGAATATAAGCAGCATCTAATTGATTGTATTTAATAGCTTCATTCAGATATTCAATAGCTTTATTATAGTTCCCATCTTTCTTAGCTTGTTCTCCTAATTTAACATAAGACCTGGCAATATATTCACGAGCTTGATCTTTATATTGTTTTTGTTTGGTTAACTCTTCAAACTTCTTATAACTTTCTACAGCTTCAGCATATTTACCATCCATAAAGTATGTACCACCAAGACCACTATAAGCTATATCAAAGTTTGGATTGCTTTGAATAGATGCTCTGAATGCGTCTTCGGCAGCAGTAAGTTTATTCATTTTTTTAAGAGTAACCCCGAGTTGGTAATATATTCGATGATCCTTAGAATACTTTAATGCTTCATTATATTGTGCAAGTGCACCATCAAGATTTCCGGATTTGAACAATTTATTTCCCTCATTATATGCCTTTGCTGCGTCAGCCGGCATATCCTGAGCTATTGACAAAGATGTGAACAGAAAAAGAGTAAAAAATACTGAGACCCATTTTTTCTTCATTTTGCTACCTTTTATTAATTAAGTTAAAAGCTGGTGCGGAAGGCGGGACTTGAACCCGCACGCCCTAACGGGCACTACCCCCTCAAAGTAGCGTGTATGCCAATTTCACCACTTCCGCAAAAAAATGTGTTGCAAAATATATGTCGAATGGAAAAAATGCAATAGAATATTTTTCGATGTGAAATTTTTGCACTTTGCTAATTTTCAATCTCCGGGTCTTTTTCTACCCATTAACGATTGTGCAATTTCCCTTCTGAATTTATATTCAAACACTGTCAACTTTGCTATTTGTTGCGGTGTAAATAAGTCATTAAGCGATTTATAAAAATTCTGTTTCGACATCGACATTTGCCTTTCAAGATCAAGAATTTTTGAAACTTGCTCGGAATAATAACTATCCTTTGTACCTTTTTCCTTAATATTCTTTTCCAGTTCCTTCAACATATTTTCCCGAGTATCCATTAAATCTCTCATCTGTTTCTGATGTTCTTTTCTTCTTGAAAAGAATTTTATCGCTGTTTGTTCATCAAGATCCAGAACTTCAATGAGCTTTGCTTTTTCTAATTGCTCAATTCGTTCGAATGGTCTTTGTCTTTTAGGATCATCTTCTCTAACCTGACTATAAACAAACGAAGCAGTAAGAACTATTATTAAAAACAAATAATATTTTTTCATTTTGATACCTTTTGAAAATTAAGTGAGCTCAAATTATTATAAAGTTTTTCTAATTCAGCCCCCGAGATATTTTCTATTTGAGAATAATCCAGTTTTGTAAAGTCAACATAATGCGAAATATTATTAACAGGAATATTTAAATTCTCTGGGATATAAATATCTAAATCGTTACTTGTAGATTGATAAGAGATTACCGATTCAAATGAATAATCCTTAATTAGATTATCTGCTAATTCATCGTCATCGATATATTTTACTACTTCACCAGCAAAACTGTCAACGGAATCGATTCCTGATTTTATATCTATCAGAGTTAAATAAGAAACGAGTAATACAACAATAACTGCTGGGGCAATAAATGCATATTCTTTTAATAATTTCTTTCTTCTATAAGATGGTAATTTCTCTCTTACCCTGGGGACAAGATTATTAAAATATGTTTCGTTTAATTCGCTATCACGGATAGTCCCAAAATCTGAAAGGATGCCGTTTATTTTATCATATTCTCTTTTTAACGAGGCATCTTCTTTCAACTTATTCAGAAAGTTGTCAGTTTCATCAGGGGTCATAAGACCGGATAGATATCTTAAAATTTCTTCATTATTCTTTTTCATTAGTTAGTTCCATTACTTTCTTTAATGCATGGAAATAATTGGCTTTTAATCCCCCAATACTTTTCCCCGTAATTTTTGAAATTTCTTCATATGACAGCTGATCAAAATTACGCAAAACAAAAATTTGTTTCTGCTTAGGTGGCAATTTATCGAGCGCTTTATTTACCATTTCAATTTTTTCTCTATTAGCAATATCCTCAATTATATCTTGTTTACTCACAAACTCTTTATCTTCATCATTTTCAAACATTATCAGTTTCTTAAATTTATTTTTTCTTATCTGATTTAAGCTCCTTGTAGTGACAATTTTATAAATCCATGTATATAAAGATGACCGAAAGTTGAACGTCTTTAATTTGTTATAGAGAACAATCAGCACTTCCTGAGTTATTTCATCTGCATCAAGATGATTACCTAACATTTGCCTTGCGTGCCAGTATATTTTTTTCTGATATTTTCTAACAAGTAAATTAAAAGCAGATTCGTCACCGGCAACAAATTTTTCTACCAATTCAAAATCGTTCTCTTTTTCCATCATCTTTTATTTACTCAAAAAATAGACACTTAATAAGAATTAATGGTTTAATGAAAAATTCAATTAAATCTATTACCGGTAATTATTTATTGTTATTAAACCTTTACCAATAAGTGTATGTCAAAGTTACGAAAAGATATAAACATAATTAATTCAACAGGAGATGACATGAAAAAATCAATTCTTATATTAGTCTTATTTTTATTCAGTATTACTCTTGCTGCCCAACCAATGGGTAGAATGAACAAATGGAGTGATATTTCTGATAGACCAGTTATCGCAAAATTGAACCTTACACCCGAACAAGAAAAACAATTCAGAGATATTACTATTGAAAATCAGAAAAAGATTATCGATTTGAGATCCCAAATCCAAAAGAATCGTCTTGAATTACAAAAAATGATTGGGGAAAACAAAATCGATGAGAAAAAATTAATAGAACTAACTGACGCCAACAGTAAATTACAGGGCGAAATAAAATCATTGGGTATTAAAAGATGGATTGCTATTTATAAGATTCTAAATGACGACCAAAAATTAATCTGGAGTAAACATTTAGGTATGATGGGTGAACCTAGGGAAATGATGGGAATGATAAAGGAAAGAATAAAAGATCGTATGAAAAATAGGATGAAATAAAGTCATATCTTGTTTAGTGATTGGTTAAAACCTCTCTGTTACCAGAGAGGTTTTTTATTATTAAAGATCACCTTGGATTGGACGTAATAATATCTCTTCCGTAACAACTGAAGTTTTTAGAGAATAAATCTGATAAACAATCTTTGCAACTTCTTCAGGTGTCATCATTCTATGAGAATACTTTTCCAAAACTTGGTTAGGCCAAATAGAAGTTTTTGTAGCACCCGGATAAACATTCAATACCCTAATGTTTTTATCCCTAACTTCTTCTCTTAAGACTTTGGAATATGCCATTAGTCCGGACTTAGAAGCTGAATATACACTACTGTTCTTAAAAATCTTTTGTGTGACAACAGAGAGAATATTTATAATGGTTCCTTTATTTTCCGAAATCATTGATGGCAACACAGTTTTTATACAGTATATCGCCCCGAGTAAGTTAACATCAATAATTTCTTTAATTTCTTCCAACGAATCTTCAATAGCAGGTTTAAAGGAACTAAGACCGGCATTATTAATTAATGTGGAAATTTTATAATTCTTTGAAACTTCTGAATAGAAATTATCAATGGCACCCCAATCTCTTAAATCTAATTCAAAGGGAATAATATTTTTAGATTTATTCCCCAATTCTTTTTTGAAATTTTGAATACGTGAGATATTTCGTGAGGTTGCAATAACTAATTCGCCATTTCTGGCAAATTCAATAGCTAATTCTCTTCCTATTCCGGAGCTAGTTCCAGTAATCCAAACAGCTTTGTTAGTTTCCATTAGATTCTTTTTTGGGCAATAAGATTAAGAAATTCAGATCTTGTTCTAGCATCTGATTTAAAAATTCCATGCATTGCGCTGGTTGTAGTTATTGAGTTTTGCTTTTGAACTCCACGCATCATCATACACATATGATAACCTTCTGCTACAACACCAACACCAATAGGACTTAAGAATTCTTCAATGGTATCGGCAATCTGCTGTGTCATCCTTTCTTGTACTTGTAAACGTCTGGCAAACACATCAACAATTCTTGGAATTTTACTTAAGCCAACTATTTTACCGCCTGGTATATATGCAATATGAACTTTACCAAAGAAAGGAAGCAAATGATGCTCGCACAGACTGTAGAAATCGATATCTTTAACAATCACCATTTCATCATATTTTTCATTAAAAATTGCGCCATTCAAAACATCCTTAATATTCTTATGATAACCTTGTGTTAGAAAATCATAAGCTTTGGCAACACGGTGAGGAGTTTTTTTCAACCCGTCACGATTTAAATCTTCTCCAATTTCTTCCAGTAAAGACTTAATATTCTGCTCGACAACTTCTAATTTCAACTCTGTTCCCTTCCTCTATATTCTACATAATTGTTTTCAGTTTCATATAACTTTACAGAATATAATTCACCAGCCGGAATTTTATTTTCTAACTGGTTCCAAATAGCTATACAAATATTTTCAGCAGTGGGATTAATCCCTCTCATAAAGTCGACATCCAAATTAAGATTTTTATGATCTACTTTATCAATAATATTTTCACGAATAATTTGTTTTAACAGTTTTAAATCAATTACAAATCCTGTTTCGGGATTAACATTTCCTTTAACAATAACTTCTAAAACATAGTTATGACCATGCCAATTAGGATTGCTACAATTACCAAAGATTTTAAAATTTTCTTCGTCGGTTAATTTTTCGTTAAATATTCGATGAGATGAACTAAAGACTTCTCTTCTTGTTAAATATAACATCAATTTCTCTTTATTTTTCTTTTAATGCTTTTATAACTTCATCAACATGTCCATCTACTTTTACCTTAGGAAAAACTTTTAGGATTTTTCCTTCTTCATCAATAATAAATGTAGTTCTTTCAACACCAAAATACTTCTTACCATACATACTTTTTTCTTTCCATACATCGTATTTAGCTACAACTTCCTTCTTTTCGTCACTTAAAAGTATGAAAGGTAAATTATACTTTTCTACAAATTTTTTATGTGAGTCGATAGAATCGGGACTAATTCCAATAACAGTTATATTAAGTTTTTTAAAGTCGGGGAATGAATCCCTAAAATCGCAAGCTTCTTTTGTGCAGCCCGAGGTGTTGTCTTTTGGATAAAAATAAAGAACTATTTTTTTGCCCTTAAAATCATTTAATGATACTTTATTTCCGTTTGCGTCCTTTAATGAAAATGATGGTGCTTTCTTACCAACTGCCAGCATATGTATTCCTTTTTTTTATAATCGAAACAAAGTGCCTGAGAAGAATAGTTCCATACAAATAAAAAAGTCATCACAAAAGTAATTTTTATTCTAAAAAAACTCTATCTAAAATCTACATTAAGAGTTTTTCAGATAGTGTTAAAATCTACTTTTATGATAACTTTTATATGTAACAGCGATTAGGAAATTTTCTTCAATGTCTCTTTTATAGCATCATAATTTGGTTCATCACCGGCAACTTCTAAAACTTCTGCATATTGTATAACACCATTTTTATCTATCACAAATGCAGAACGTTTGGAGACACCTTTTAAACCAAATTTATCCGGTAACCAATTCTCATAAATAGCATCATAAGCTTTAGAAACTTCCTTATTAAAATCGGAAACAAGTGGGAAGTTAAAATTATGTTTATCATTCCATAATTTTTGAGCAAACGGCATATCTACACTAATAGCAATCACCTGTGCATCAAGATTTTCATAATCTTTCATGCTGTCACGAGTTGAACATAGTTCTTTTTCACAAACAGAGGTTCCTACAGCCGGGAAAAAGAGTAAGACTACATTCTTTTTACCTCTATAGTTACTTAATGTAAAAGCTTCGTTGTTGAAATTTTTTAATGTGAAATCCGGTGCTAAATCTCCAACTTTTAGTGGCATAATTTCCTCCTTAATTATTTTAATCAGTTAATTTTTTCCCAATTTTTACAGTTACCTGGAATTCAATTTTCCCATCATTAGTAATTCTACCCCGTTGTTCAATTACTTCGAACCACCCCACTTTTTTTTCTGCATTTGCTTCGGTTAAAACGGATTTTACTGCATCTGATATACTTTCTGTTGAAATACCAACTCTTTCAATGATTTCGAAAGTTTTTGACATATTACCCTCTTTTTTTATTAGAAAAATTGAATTCTTAGCTTGATGATATGCAATTTAGCATATTTCATCTATTAAATACATTAACAATAACACCTTTTCCTGGTCAATAATTCACTTATTGAGTAAATTTTCGAAAAAATAAATTATTGACAAAGAGGGGTTATTTACTTAATTTTTATTTAGGATATTTTACTCCCATAATTGATATTAAACTTTAGTCAAAATAAAGGTTGATTATGATCTACACAAAAACTGGTGAATACGCAATAAGAGCAATATTATTTCTTGCTCGTCAATCGAAAGACAGCTTAATTATGTCCTCAGAAATTGCAAAAAGCGAGGATATACCGGCGCATTATCTTGCAAAAATTTTACAAAGAATGGCAAAATACGGATATGTTGATTCCTTTAAAGGAAGAGGTGGTGGATTTAAGATTACTGAATTAGCTAAAAAGAGCTCAATTCTTGAAATTGTTGAAAGAGTTGAAGGACCGGTCATTAATCTTAAATGTGTTACTGGGTTAAAGGAATGTTCAGAAGAAAATCCATGTCCATTACATGATGAATGGGCAGATTTAAGAAACAGAATTTATAATCTTATATCAAGCAAATCAGTACAAGAAGTAGCAGAGAAATATTCAGAAACATTAAGAAAGCACAAATAAACCCTCTCAAGTAATTGGGGAAATTGAAGCAATTCATTTCCCCAATTATTCATTATCTCTTTTAGCATCATTGAAGTATAATTTCAGATATCCTAAATCGGAACATAGTTTGTTTAGATTCGATAAACTTAGTTGGTTCATTGCTAAATATTTTTCCGTAAAAATTTCTTTAATAAATTCGGAGGAAAGCCCCAGCAGTATTTCAATAAATGATTTTATTTTTACAATTGACTCTGTAAATTCCGACTGAACCTTAGCAAAGTAATCATCATTAATATTATTATCCCGATTTTGAACAATTTTAAGTAAACCTTGTGAATATCTTGCATGAAAAGAAAGGTCTTCCAGTAATTCTAATTTATTATTCTTAACTGAGAGATCTATTAATCTTGCCAAGTCTTCGCGGAAATTTAATTTTCCTTTGGCGAGTGAATCAATTTTAGATAAAATTTCTTGAGTAGCGCTGTTAAACTCCATTAAACTCTAACTCCTATTCCGATTCCATCACCAACCGGATAGATTGATGTAACCAAAGCAGTCTGGTTAGTAAACAGTTTATTAAATTCTCTTATAAATTTTGTTGAATTTTTATACGATGGCGGAACTTTAGATGAAGCAACAAAACCGTGCCATAAAAGATTATCAACAAAAAGAACACCCCCTTTTTTAAGAAGCATCAATGAATAATAAAATACTTTCTCATAGTCTTCTTTGTCTGCATCTATAAAAATCAGGTCATATTTTTTTTCGAGAAGCGGCATTACATCTTTAGCATCACCCTGAATAAGATTAATTTGATTTTCCAAACCGGCTTTTTTTATATACTCACTTGCAAGAGAAATATTATCAAGACTTTTTTCAATCGTATCTATTGTTCCCTTTTTTTTCAATTTACGTGCTATTCTAATCGAAGAATATGCTATAGCAGTTCCAATCTCAAGTACGCGTTTTGGTTTTATTAACAAAATAAATTGTTCAAGAAGTTCTGCTGCTTTCCAATCAAGAATAGGTATTTTTTTTTCGGAAGCAAACCGCTCCATTTCCTTAATAAGCTCATCTTGTTCCGGTCTTAGTGATTCAAGATATTTTAATTGATGATGATTAATTATTTCTGACATAAAGACCCCGGAATTATTTAAGAAGTATCATTTTCTTCGATTGAACAAAATTACCAGCTTTTAGCGTGTAAATATAAACGCCGGATGATAATTGAGAATTGCGAATTGAGAATTGGGAATTGTAAGTCCCGGGTTGTTTATATTCGTTTACCAAAGTTGAAATTTCCCGTCCTAAGAAATCATATATTTTTAATGTTACAAAAGTTGGTTCAGAAACCGAATAATTAATATTTGTAACAGGATTAAATGGATTTGGATAGTTTTGTTCTAATTTAAATTCGCTCGGGATTTTATCAGATGATTTTACATCAGTCAATATATTATCAACTACCAAACTTCCATACTTAAAACGGAAATAATTTGTTTGTGGTTCTCGATAATTCTGACCATTATTTCCGCTATATGTAAAATAGAATTCAATATTCTTGTTGATAAGTGATTGAGGTATGCTGTAAGTGTATGAGTAACTGTTCCTTTTAGTCATAGTTGCTTCAACAAAATTCTGGTTTACTTCTCTGATATAAATTTTCAAAGTATTTTCATTTATTCCGCCGTTTAAAATAAATGCTTTATTTATAACCGGTTGACCGTTAACATAATTAATATTTGGATACGAGATTGCTCTTTTTGCAGAAATTAATCCGTAACCTCTTTCGTTATTTGGTGAAGCTACATTATCACCGGCTTCAATCATTATTTGTCTTATCTGTTTATTAGTTAAGTGAGGGAAAGCTGATTTTAATAAAGCAGCAATCCCAGCTACAATAGGTGCGGAGTAGGATGTTCCACTCCCCATACCTCTATTCGTCTTTGAATCAATTGCATAATTACTTGTTCCTGAAATCGCATAGACAATCTCTGTTCCTTGAGCAACTAATTCGGGTTTTATTCTTCCATCGGCGGAAGGTCCTTTACTGCTAAAGCTTGCTAAATTGTTCAAATAATTTACAGCCCCAACAGAAATTATTTCAAATGCATCAGCTGGTGAAGTAATATATCTCCAGGGTTTAGAGCCCTCATTGCCAGCTGAAGTAATAGTTGTAACACCTCTTTCAAACGCATAATTAGCAGATTGTGCAACTTTAGTTGTTTTTCCATCCATCTGAGAATATGTGTATGATATTTGCCCAACATCAAATTCTGAATACCCAAGTGAACTACTTGTAATATGAACGCCTTGAGATTCCATCCATTCAAGAGCAGCAGCGTAGTTATCTTCTTCAATATTTCTTTCCCAACGCAAATCTTCAGTTTTTGCTAAAACATATTTTGATTTAAAGGCAGGGCCTAATAGTTTACCAGGTGCATTACCTCCTATTATAGATAAAACTGCTGTTCCATGAGAATCTTGTGATAACTGGTTTTCAGAATCATTTTCATTTGCTGTGTTATTATCATTGTTAATAAAATCCTTTTCTGCATTAACAAATACACTTTGAAGTGCGGGGTGATTCCTTCTAAATCCTGTATCTAATAAACCAACAATTACACCTTCACCAGTAATTCCAAAATCGTGAATTATAGGAATTTCTGATAAATTATTTTGAGTAAACGACGGTCCATAATCTAAAAGAGAATTTGTTTTTTGTAATACAGGTTGAATATTAAGTGATTCTTCTACCGGTTCACTTCTTTTGAATGATCTTACTGCTTCTATATTTTTTACAAACGGGAGAGATTGAATTTGTTTTGTCTGTTCATCATTCAGATAACAAGAAACTGCATTAAACCATTTCAGTCTATGTATAATTTTTACTCCAAAGGATTCGATTGATTTTACATAAGCATCATTAACAGGTAAATCATCGTATGTTATATAGTCATCACCCATGACCTGTTTTCTTCTTTCAATGCTTTCTTGGGTTAATAATTTTTCTGCTTGCAAATAAATTTGAGAAGATTTATTTAGTCTTTTTGCGTCTGCACCTTTATCCTTGAAATAAATAAAATATTTAGTTTGTGAAAGTAAAGCGCCAGACAGAAAAAGAAATAATATAATGGTTAGTGGGATTCTCATAATAAACCTTAAATGAAATTAATGGAACACGGATTCAACGGATTTGGACAGATTTACACAGATAAATAAAAACCGTTTATGAATCTGTTTAAAAATATCTAATGATATTAATAAAACTCAATGGACTAATTTTGCAATTCTACCAATTCTGACAGATCCCAGAAGATTAAAGAAATCTGAAAATGGAATGGATGGATCCCAAGACCAATAAATTAAGAAAGCTTGCCCAACAACTTTATCACGCGGAACAAATCCCCAGAATCTGCTATCGGCGCTATCATCTCGGTTATCGCCCATCATAAAATAATAATCTTTAGTTAATGTATAAGATGTTACCGGTTTTTTGTCAATAAATATCCGATCACCTTCAATAGTAACTACTCGGCGACCAAATTCACGATCAATGATAGTCCGCCATGCTTCAACGTTACTTAACGAAAGCGGGATGACATCACCTTTTTTAGGCACTACAACAGGACCATAATTATCCTCATTGAAATTAGAGCCCTTAGGAAATATTCTTGGATTAGCAACACCAGCGGGAGTTGTGTAGGGATTATTATATTGGATATGAGGTGGACGCCATGCTTCTTTTCCATTTACGAAAACTACTTTATCGCGAATAAAAATTGTATCGCCGGGAATTCCTATACAACGTTTAACGTAATTATCAATAGACATTGGAAAAAGTTCATCACGGTCTCCGGGATATTCAAATACAACAATATCATTTCTTTCAGGTTCTCTTATTGCCGGCATCTGAAAATATGGAAGAACTACATTTGTAAAAGGAATTGTTCTTGGAGATGTAGCACCGTAGATAAATTTATTAACAAACAAAAAGTCACCAATTAAAATTGTTCTTTCCATTGAACCGGTTGGAACACGTGATGTTTCGATTAAAAATGTTTTGATGAATAGTGCAGCAATTGCTGCAAAGAATAAATTTTTTAGAAAATCTAAAAATCGTCTTAGAGGTGTCCTCATTGCTTTTGGTGTTTTTTCTTTCTTTTCTGACATAAAATGTACCTTTAATAGAACGCAGATAACTCAGATCAAGCAGATATCCGCGGATTTTTATTTTGATTCATAAATATTTTTCTTTTGAATTCAGGTTTTTTCCCAAAATTCAATAATAAACCCACTTCTAAATTCGTTGCTTTCAAATAATTTATTAATTGTGCTTCATGTTCCTCACATAAAGATTCAGCTGCTTTCAATTCTATTATGATAAGGTCATTTACGATTAAATCAGCAAAATAATCACCAACTTCATAGCCCGTATAATAGACCTTTATGTTTTTCTGTTCATCAACTTTTAGATTCATTCTCGTTAGTTCTAAGAACATCGCTTTTTCATAGACCTTCTCTAAAAATCCATATCCAAGAGTATTGTAAACAGTATAAAATGCATTAATAATTTTTTCTGTAAGATCCTGATGTAATAGTTTCTCTTTATCCGTGCTCATGCGAAATTCATTTATATAATTTTGATCATACTACCTAAATAGAACGCAGATGACGCTGATTAAGCTGATCTACACAGATTATAAATCAGCGAAAATCCGCTGAATCCGTGTTATCCGCGTTCCATCTTTTAATCTTCTATTTGTAAAACAGCTAAAAATGCTTCTTGCGGGATTTCCACATTTCCTACTTGCTTCATTCTTTTCTTACCTTCTTTTTGTTTTTCCAATAATTTACGTTTACGAGTAATATCTCCACCATAACATTTTGCAAGAACATTTTTTCGCAATGCTTTAATATTTGTCCTTGAAATTACTTTTGAACCAATAGCTGCCTGAACAGCAATTTCGAACATTTGACGCGGTATCAAATCCTTCAACTTAGAACATACTTTTTGTCCCCACGAATAAGCTTTCTTTTCGTGAACAATAATTGAAAGAGCATCAACCTTTTCGCCGTTAAGCATAATATCAAGCTTTACCAAATCCGATTCGCGGTAACCGATATATTCATAATCGAACGAAGCATAACCGCGTGAAATCGATTTCAGTTTATCATAAAAATCGAAAATAATTTCAGAGAGCGGAAACTCGAACTGAATATCGGCACGAGTCGGATCAATATATGTAGTATTTTTATACACTCCCCTTTTTTCAATTGCAAGCTGCATTAAGTTCCCTACATACTCACTTGGAGTAACAATCTGCGCTTTAACGTAAGGTTCTTCAACTCTTTCAATATCTCCTTGTGGTGGCATTTCTGCCGGATTATCAACAATAACTTTTTCACCATTTCTCTTATAAACCCAATACTCAACGTTTGGTAATGTAGTAACAATTGATTGATCAAATTCCCGTTCAAGCCGTTCCTGAACAATCTCCATATGAAGCATACCAAGAAATCCGCAACGGAATCCGAACCCAAGTGCAGCAGAAGTTTCCGGCACATAAGTTAAGGCAGAATCATTTAGACGGTATTTATCAAGAGCATCGCGCAAATTTTCATAATCATCCGAGTTGGTTGGATACAAACCACTAAATACCATTGGTTTAATTTCTTTATAACCCGGTAATGGGTTTTCTGCACCGTTCTTAACATGAGTTACAGTATCACCTACTTTTGTATCGTGCAATTCTTTGATACCGGCAATCAGGTAACCGACATTACCGGCTTTTAGCTCGCCGGTTTTAATTCTGCCTAATCTAAGGATACCAACTTCTTCAGCAAGATATTTTTTACCACTTGCAAAGAAAGTTATTTCGTCTTTCTCTTTTAATGTTCCGTTTACAATTCTAACATAAGCAACGGCACCGCGATAAGAATCGAAGATGGAATCGAATATTAATGCCTGAAGAGGAGCGTTCTCATCCCCGGTTGGCGGTGGAATTTTTTGAACCACTGCTTCAAGAATCTGATCGATACCCTGGCGAGTTTTAGCGCTTGCAAGAATTATCTCCTCGTCTTTACAACCGATCAGGTCAATAATCTGATGTTTTACAACGTCAATCATTGCGCTGGGGAGATCAATTTTATTTATAACAGGAACAATCTCGAGACCGGCATCAATTGCCATGTAAAGGTTAGAAATGGTTTGTGCTTCAACTCCCTGTGCAGCATCAACAACAAGTATTGCTCCTTCGCAAGCGGCAAGTGAACGTGACACTTCGTAAGAAAAATCAACATGTCCGGGCGTATCTATAAGGTTAAGTATATATTCCTGTTTATCGTTGGCTATATACTTCATCTGGATTGCGTGGGACTTAATCGTAATTCCGCGCTCGCGTTCAAGGTCAAGACTATCAAGCAGTTGTTCTTTTGCCTCACGCTGAGAAATTGTATGAGTAAACTCCAGTAACCCATCGGCAATAGTCGATTTGCCATGGTCAATGTGAGCTATTATGCAGAAGTTACGAATGTTTTGCAATTATAATTTCCTTAGACTGTATCAACAAAATAAAGAATAAAAAAAATAGAACGCTGATTCCACAGATTAAACTGATTAACACGGATTCTTTAAAATTACTTTTGATCTGTTATAATTAAATAAAATTTTGCGGCGAAATATAGCTATAATGATAAGGTTTTACAAAGGGAGGAAGGAGTGAAGAGTGCAGAGTGAAGAAGGCAGAATGAAGAGTGCAGAATGAAGAATGCAGAGTGAAGAATGCAGAATGAAGAGTGTAGAGCGAAGAAATTTGTAGAAAAAGTATTTCGAGTAATTTTGGGCTTCGGTCTCGTGGTGTTTGGTGATTAGTGATTGGTGGTTTGTGGTTGGTTATTTGTTATCACAATTTCTCAACAATCATTCAAGCATCAATGCAATTAACATTCGTAATTTTTTCCCATTCTCAATTCTACATTCTCAATTCTACATTAACTTACTGATCACCGATCACTGACCACCGATTACAATCCACCAACCACCAAATTCTTCTTGCTATTTACAATTCCATATTTTATGTTGCAAATGTTCCTATTAAATCTATATCTCCCAATGGAACTCTGCCCTTCTGCGACTTTTAGCTTTGGAATTAAACCGCGTGTTTGATTCTGATAAGTATAGAAATATAAATTGTTGTATGTCCTGATTATTAATGCAATTACTTCAATGAAGTGGAAAGTCATTTACTCTGTTGTTTATACCGAAAACAAATCTCGATAACAAACAAAATATTTGTTGGGACGATTCAGCATAAATATATGTTTGCTTGTGATAATATGGAATCAATTGATGAGTATATAAAAATTCTGAAAATTCAGTTAGGTCAAGAGTTGTCTAATAAAAAGCTGATTTACCTTGATCTTAACTTTTGGATAAACTTAAGAAAGTGCATGACAAACGAAAAAGTGGAAAGTGATTACTACAAATTTTATGACCTTTTACTTGCACTTGTAGAACAGAAGAAAGTATTGTGTCCAATAAATCATAGTGTCTTTAGTGAACTTTTAAAACAAGGAGACATTGAAAGCCGAATTAATACTGCTAAAGTCATTGATCTATTTAGCAACTCAGTTACTTTGATTTTTGAGTTTGAAAAGGAGAAATTGGAATTACAATATTACATTCGCCAGCATTTATTAAATGAACAATATTTAACTCCAATTGAACAAAATGTATGGGTGAAAATACCATATGTAATGGGTGTCGCAGTTCCATATAATGAAAACATTGATGAAGAGACTCAGAAAAAAATACAAATCGAATTTTTTAAATATTCATGGACGATTACACTTGAAGAAATGATGAAGAATTATATGAGAGACGAAGTTTTACCATTTCTTGATATGTCGAAGACGGCATCTAGTTTAAATGAAGGTAAGTTTTCACATTCTGATGAGATGAAAACTATTAGAAATTTATTCAAGGTGGAATTAAAAGGTGTTTTAAGTGTATTTAGAAATTTGGTAACTGAATATTTCAAATGGCTTTCTAAAAATCATCCAGAGATATTAAAACTATTGAATGATAATTATAAGATAGCGCACCCTAGAGATTTATGTGCTAAAATAGAAGATGATATTCTAAATGATAAGATTGGTAATTATCTCCCTCGCATTTATATTATGACTTGTATATATACTTTGATGCGTTGGGACAAAGAAAGAAAATTTAAGGCGAACGACCTTTATGATTTTGAACATGCAAGAGCCGCTTTACCTTATTATCAATATTTTTTTACAGAGGGTCCTTTAAAACATTCGGTTACAATGAAACCTTATGAATTATCGAACAAGTATGGTTGTATTGTTGAAAATGAAATTAAAGTCATAAACAATTTACTTACTAAAATGGCAAGTTAACCAGCATCTCATCCTAGCCGCTCCTTTAAATCGGTCGTAGTGAAAAATTATTGGGTTTGGTTTTTTCCCGAAGGGATCCCTTCGGGACATATTTGGTTGTTCTTGAAAGTGTGATTGCAACCCGCCCAAAAGATGTCGGGCAAGTACAAAACTGATTTTAAAAATAAAGTTGCGTGAAAATGTTCGCATTGTTGTTTTGGGCGGCGGACTAAACGCAACACTGCTATTTTATTATTCACTGTTCTCAAAAAAATCAAAAGATTTCTAATTATTTATTACTACCCTCTATCAAAAAAATGACTTTTTAAACGATAATAGAATTAAGAACCTGGATTCTTATAGCTGGGGCAAATAACTGTTACAAGAAAAAATTATTGTCGGGTTCTGAAATATTTTTTATCCGCAAGAGGTGCAGAATGGAAATCAAATGGGTGACGTTAAACTCAAAAAAGTATTTAAAATTTTCTTTTGACGAAAACTTAAGCGAACCGGATGCCGTAAAAGCTATTGAGCAATGGAAAAAAGAGTTCAGTAAAAATCAGAATAGTAAAGTATCTTTGATTTGGGACTGCATAAAAATGAAAGGGTACGATTCAAATGCAAGAATCCATTGGCAGAATGCTCTGAAAGAATTAAAAAGCGACATTGATAATATTTGGCTCGTCTCAAACTCTCAATTAATAAGAGTAGGTGCTAATGTTATTTCTGTTTTTGCCGGTTTAAGGATTAATGCAGTTGATTCTGAGGATAAGATTCAATAACATTTTCAGGTTTGCTGAAGTATTTTAGCTTTTCAGAGAAAATAATAATCACCAAAATTCCTATTCTTCTTGGTGATGGGATTCCCCTATTTCACAAGTCACAACTTGAATTGAATTTTTAGTATATAAAAACAACGGCATTTAACAATTCCCTATTTCAAAGCCATCAAAAAAAAATCATAAATTAAAATTGCACACGGATCACACAGATCGAATTGATCAGTTCAAATCAGTTTAATCAGTCGGATCTGTGTGCTATTTTCTATTATAAAGATTATATTACCACCAAAAAAGTTGAGGGGACTAAATTGAAAAGATACTTTACACTACTTTTAAACATTCTCCTCTTATTATGCAAAGTAACTCATGAAGAACATTTAAGCAGTAACAAGATTAGTATCTTTAAATGATAAAAAAGGTGCTTGTGAAGATTTAATATTAGCAGAAAAACTATATAATCCGGGAGAAAAGTATTACGATAAATCTTTGATTGAAAGTATAAAAAAATTAAAGCAGATTAATTGCAACAATTAGGGTATATACATGAAAAAGAACTCCAAAAGTAATTCCGGTTTAACACGTCGGGATTTTTTAAAGGCAACATCAATTAGTGCAGCAGGACTAACATTTCTTGGATCTTTTCCAATTAATATTAAGGATCAATTAAGTCAGGAATACAGCAGAATTAAAAGCAGAATTGTATTAGTGAGAAATCCAAATGTGATTAACGAAGAAGGGGTTGTTGATTTAAATATCCTAATCGATATGCTTGAAAAAGCCATAATGAGGTACAGTGGAGAAAAATCTGCTGCTAATTTTTGGAAAAATAATTTTGTGAAAGATAAAACAATCGGTTTGAAAGTAAACACGCTTGGTTTAAATTCAATTGCAAACACAACATTAACAAATCATTTTACAGCATTCACCGATGCAATAATTGAAAGTAGTAAAAAAGCCGGAATCAATCAGGATCGGTTTATCATCTGGGACAGAAGTGAAGAAGAACTTTTAAGTGCCGGTTACAAAATTCAAAAAGAGAAAGGTTCATTAAGAGTTTTGGGATGCGTTGAATCGAGACGAGGAGACGGTGGTATTGGATACATGGAAGAAGAATTTTCCGTAGGTGAAAAGAAAACCAGACTTGCAAAAATTCTAACCGACATGTGCGATTCGATTATAAACATTCCTTTAATAAAAGATCATGGAACGGCGGGATTCACAGGTGCGTTAAAAAATCATTATGGCTCTATTAACAATGCAAGAGAATTTCATTCAAATAATTGTACATCCCCCGGGATACCGGAAGTAAATACAATTCCAATTATTCGTCAGAAACAAAAGATAATTATTACTAATGCGCTATCATGTGTTTTTAATGGCGGTCCACGCTGGGATAGAAAATTTATTTGGAACTACGGCGGAATATTAATAGGAACCGATCCCGTTGCAATAGATACAATTATGTTTAACATTATAAACGAGAAAAGAAAATCAGAAGGACTTTCACCAATTTCAGAAAATGTTGCAAAACATATTCGGCTTTCAAGCGAACTTGGACTCGGAACAAATAATATGAACGAAATAGACCTATTGGAAATTAATTTATGAACATTAAAGAAAGGTGACAAAATGAAAAAACTAATTATTTTATTACTTTCTTTTGTTCTTATCGCAACAACCAATGCGCAAAAGGTATATGAGCAGGATATCATCAAAACAAAATCCGGTGATTTGAAAATTACATTTATTGGTCATGGTACTTTGATGTTAGAGTGGAATAAACTGATCGTTCATGTTGACCCGGTAGGACGTTATGCAGACTATTCAAATATGCCTAAAGCCGATTTGATTTTGATTACTCATCAACATGGTGACCATCTTGATTCACTTGCAATTGTTGCTCTTAAAAAAGAAACTACAATGTTGTTTTGCAATAAAGCAAGTCATTCAAAAGCAAAGTTTGGAACTGTATTAGAAAATGGCAAAGTTGCTGAATATAAGGGGATAAAAATTGAAGCTGTTCCCGCTTATAATATTGTTAACAAGCGTGAAAACGGTCAACCTTTTCATCCCAAAGGTGAAGGGAACGGATACGTTTTAACATTTGCTGATAAGAAAATATACATAGCCGGTGATACAGAAAATATTCCTGAAATGAAAGAACTTAAGAATATCGAGGTTGCATTTTTGCCTATGAACCTTCCATACACAATGACACCTCAAATGGTTGTTGATGCTGTGGAAATGTTTCATCCCAAAATTCTTTATCCTTATCACTTTGGCAATTCAAATGTGAACGAGCTTGTTTCCCTTTTGAGGGATAATAAGGATTGCGATGTAAGAAAAAGAAAAATGAATTGACCAAAATTATTTTGAAAGGAAATATCAGATGGCAGAATTAAAAACAAAAGAAACTGATGCCAGCGTAAATAAATTCTTAAAGTCTTTTAAGGATGAACAATTAGAAAAAGATTGTTTCTCATTAATAGATCTTATGAAAAAAATTACCAGATCAGATCCCAAAATGTGGGGAACAAGTATCGTCGGATTCGGGAATTATCATTATAAATCTAAAAGCGGAAGAGAAGGCGATTGGTTTTACTGCGGATTCTCACCCAGAAAACAGAATTTGACTATCTATGTATCAATGTGTGACTTGTCCAAACAAAAAGATTTATTGAAAAAATTAGGTAAGCATAAAACAAGTAAGTCGTGTATTTACATAAAAACTTTAGCTGATATTGATAAAAAAATTCTTAAAGAAATAATTTCAAAGTCTATCAGAGAGATTAAAGCATCAAAATAATCCTATGAAGTTCATTAATCCTAGATAGACTGATACTTCAATACCATTTAAATTAAGATGTATATCCAATTAGTAAAGGAGAGTTCCTGTTAAATCACTCTCCTTTTTTTTATTTTTTATGTAACAATAAATCATAGTATGAAAAAGATTATTCTTATAATATTATTTAGCTTCTACACTATCCTAATTGCACAGGAATATTCATTCGGCATCGTTTCCAATCTTCAATTTTCGGAATCAAAGAAAGCTTCAGTTGATTCATTGGTAAAAAAAATCAATTCAATAGATCAATTATCATTTGTATTGTTTACCGGAAGTTTGACTAACAAAGGGAACCAGAATGAATTTTTATTTCTAAAAAAATCTTTAGATAGCTTAAAGGCACAATATATTCTTCTGCCTTATGGCAATGATACACGTGATGTTCAGGGCTGGGAAACATTTCTAGAATTTTCCGGTGATGATAAATTTGTCTATAACAGTAATGGCTATCTGTTTATTGGAATAAATCCGACACTCCCCTACGTGAATATTGATACATATACTGACGAGAATATCAAATGGCTCGAACAAATTGTTGATACAGTAAAATTAAACAAGGGAATCTATTTTGTTTCACCTGTTCCATTTGAAAATATTCCGGGATGGGAATCAGTTCTTGAAATCCTTACAAAGAAAAATCTGAAAGCAATTATCAACTGTGGTTCAGTTCAGTTGAGTCAAAAAAATATTTTTGGAATTACAACCTTCGAACTTCCGCAGAAAAATAATTTTGTTATCACCATAACAAGTGAAACAGCCGTCATAAATAGCTTTGATGATAAGCTAAAGACAGTTATTAACAAATCAGTGACATTAGAAGTTAAGCTGCCAAATAAGATTAATTCAATCGATGATAAGATCAACCAATTTTTTAATCTGTCTTCCTATAGTCTGACCTATGCTTCTCCAATTTATTGGAATGGTAAGATTTATACTTCATCAACCGATGGAATTGTAGCATGTTATGATTCTACCGGTCAAATGTTATGGGATTACAACACATTTGGGAATATAATCGGCACACCAGTCATCAGCGATCGTATGATTGCAATTTCCACTTTACAAGGTGATTTGATTACGCTTAGTGCAATTACGGGAGAACAGATTCAAACAATCGGCTTTGAAGAGAGAATCACTACTTCATTAAATGTGATTGATTACCAGGGCTCAAAAATTCTGATGATACCAAAACTGACTGATTCTAAATCAGCGATCGTATTTGGAACTTCATCAGGCAAAATTTATTGTTACGATCTGGAAACATTACAGGAATACTGGTCTAACTCCAATGCAAAAGGAATGATCCGAAGCAAACCGATCAGCATAAACAACAAAATATTTTTTACTGCCGACGATGGATTTCTATACTGCATTGATGCACGTAACGGATTATTAATCTGGAGATGGAAAGAGAAAGCGGATACCGATTTTTCCTATTCATCAATAACAACAGATGGCAAAAAGGTTTTTGTTGTTTCCGCGGAAGGTATATTGTATGCAATTGATAATCTGCTCGGAAAGCTTGTATGGAAAAATGAAAAATTAAATGTTCATGAAAAATTAACCTTGAGCAAGGATAATAAAACACTTATTTGTAAAGGGAAGGATTCTAAAATTTATTTGATTAACACCGAAGCCGGTAAGCCATCAAAGGAGCTTAAATTCGACGGGAAATTTTATAATTCGCAAACAGAATTAATACAGATAAACGGAAATTTAATCTTTGCTAACAACAGTTCAATTTACAAATCGGTGAATAACAAGATTGAGCAGATTTATTACAACGGTTACTCCCCTTTCAATTCTCTTGTGCGTATTGATAATGAAAGATTCATGGGATCACAATACAACGGTTCAGTTATAATTTTCTCATTGAGGTAAAATGAAATTATTTGATGGAATCATTTTCGATGTTGACGGAACACTTGCAGAAACACACGAGTTGATTTTTGCCAGTTTCAATCACGTAGCGGAAAAATATCTTAACAAACATTTAACAAATGAAGAAATTGTCGCATTATTTGGTCCAACTGAAGATGTAATACTTAAAGAATGGATGAAGGATAAATATGAATCTGCCCGAAAAGATTATTTCGAATTTTACGAGTCCAAACATTCGGAAATGGCAGAAATATTCCCGGGATTGATTGAAGCAATCCGATATATTAAAGAGAAAAAAATCCCATTGGGTATTTTCACCGGAAAAGGTCGCGACTCTGCTACAATTACTCTTAAATCAATTGGGCTGTATGATCAGTTCGACCTAATATTAAGCGGTGATGATGTTGAAGAGTATAAACCATCACCTGAAGGAATTTTGAAGTTTATAGAGAGATACAAATTAAAACCAGAACGTGTCCTGATGGTTGGAGACACTGAACATGATGTGATAGCTTCTCAAGGTGCGGGTGTTAAATGCGCACTCGTTTTATGGGATGAATACTCAAGAAACAGATGCAAAGGATGCAAAAGTGATTTCAGGTTTTTCACTGTAGAAGAATTTGTTGATTTTATAAAAGGATCGGTTGAATAAACGTACTTTTATCTTACGACGGCAAGCTTATCTGTAGCAGTAATTACTTCGCTCCCCTTTTTCATAATGACTTTATAAATATAGACGCCATTCGCAATTGTTGAACCATCGGCATCTCTTCCATCCCATTCTATATTGTTAAAATCATAATTCAGTTCAGATTCAGTTTTTATTATTTCTTTAATTAATCTTCCAGATAGAGTATAAACTCTTATCTTCAATTCATCAGGAATTTGGGTAAGCTTAAAAGTAAAGTACGTTTTATCACTAAAAGGATTTGGATAATTATAGACATACATTAGCTTAGCTTCTTTGGAAACTAAAAATCTTTTTTGAACTGTTGTGTTAGCGACTAAACTGTTATTCGGATTTTTTGCTACTATCTTTAATAAATACTCTCCATTATCCAAAGTTGGTTTATAATTAATAATCATTTTAGGATTACTGTCATTAAAATGATAAGTGAGTTGATTGTTATTCCTGAAATTCAATCGTTTGTTATTTAGGTACAACTCAACAGATGTTGTATCGGTCAGCGGAATAATCGAGTTATTATTTACATCAATTTTAATATTCGGATTCGACGAAACGTAATCGCCATCAAAAATATCAACCTCGTCAAACTTAATTTGAACAGAAGGAATACTTTTATCTGCATGGACATAGAATGGAACCGTTAAATAATTGTTATCAGTATATATTTCATTTAATAAATTCTCAGGGTCAATATTAAGAACCAAATAAATTGTACCGCTGATATTTTTCGTATCGTATTCGAAAGATAAATATTTCTTGCTATCGGGTTTTATTGAATCCACAACTGTTTTACTTTCCCACAATTTATAACCATCGGCTCTTAAAAGTTGCAGAGCAACATTTATATTTTTTGCAGTTGATTCACCTACATTATCAATTCTGTACTTTAATTTGATAACCTCACCTTGAGCGAGAGTATCTTTGGGAAGAGATATTGTTTTATTGCTTAATATAAGTTCCGGTGGTTTCACATAATCTATTACTAAGGAATCTATTTTAACAATTTCATTAATCTTATCGGATGATACTTTAAGGAGCAGTTTTAAATACGGATATTTTTTAGTATCAATTGAAGATAAATCATAACTAACTTTTCTCTCGTTCCAAGAAAATAATGTATCATATTTTTCTCCATAACTGCCAAGTATTTTTATATTGAAATAATTAGTTGAGCCGGATAATCCCAAATTTAATCCAAGCCATTTTTCAGCCGGACCAAATGAAACGGTTTCCAATTCACCTGACCGGTAATCACTGAGCATAACTGTATCTACTTCCGCTCTGCCTTGATATTGTTTTGAGTACTTTTCTGGTACAGTGCCGGTTTTTGCCCCTTTTCTTCCAAGCATTACCCACGAGCTTCTGAAAGAAACATTATCAATGTATTTACTTCCGAATTCTTTTATTTTATTCCTTAATGCTGACGAACTTACTGTCCCCTCGTCAGACAATGTAAAGGCAACAAGGTAATCAGAGGAAAGTGTATCAAGAAATTTGATATAATCATTAGTAACTGCAGTGCCACCACCATAAACATCAAAAAGTTTGTAACCGGCATATTGATAATTCTTACCCTTAAAAATCGCAACATGATGACCACGCAAGGTATTTTCTGGGATATAATTCTGTCCGTCTTTAAGTATTAATGCAGTGTTCCCATCATTTAGTCCGGCAGAAATAAGTTTAAATGAGGTGTATGAAGAGTCAAGAGTAGGATTGTTTCTCAGTTTAAAGTTAACTGAATTTTGTTTTGAAAAACTTAAAGAATCATAAATAGCAAAACTGTTTTTATTTTTTGTTTTGAATGAAATCACTGAAGCCATAGAATCATCTTCAGTTATTTTTGTGCGTAACCAAATTCTTTTATTTAATAAGCTGCTATCAATATTAAAATCAGTCTTAATTGTGTCAAGCGGAAGTTGATACTTAAAAGAGTTAATGAATTTCTCATTGGTCGATAATTCTAATAATGCACTTGACACATTTCTATTTTGGGTCGGAGATAAAATTCTAAACGGATTCTTAAAATAATTTTCTACTTGTGCTGTTGTTAAATATTTTAATGAACCACTCGGTACTACAAAAATTGCCTCCGCACTATTATCGTTTTCATAAATCTCATTTACAATGTTATCCTTATCTAAAATAATGGAGATTTTATGTTCGCCATTTAATCCCCGAACAGGAATTTTTATGAAAATTGAATCAACATTTTCAGGGATTGGTCTTAAAATTTCTTTTGAGTAATTAATTGAATTTTTGTAAAAATCTTGAATAAGAATCTTATGTGATATTTCTTTTACAAGACCATAATTATGAAAAACTATTATTAAATTAAGACTATCTTGTGTATCTGAAAAATATTTGTCTGAAATTATAATACCTCTACCGTGAATATATAAATTCGGTTTTGGTGGTATTTTTATTTTGATTACTGGATCGCCGATTAATGTATTGGTTAGTGCAAACAATTGATAAACAGATGAAGAACCGTACTTCGAAATCAATTCCAGTTTAGCGAGCCGATGAGCATCTCCTATAGTATAAATAGAATCAGCCAATAACTTCTTATAAAATATTTGAGGGAAACTATATGAAGTAGAAGTAAATCCAAGCGATGAGTTCCCTATGTAAGCGATTGCCTGACCGTTATTCACAAATGACTGAGAAAATGAAATAACATCCGGTTCAGCAAATCTTGCAGTCGAGCATCCAAAATCTGTTATAAGAGGATATCGGTCAACTTTATTCTGAAGTTGCTTGGGATCTGTAATAGAATTATCCCATGTTTGAGTTCCACTGTGACCAAGATAAGAAATAAAAACACTGCCGCTATCTATTGCAGCGGTTATTTGTGATTGTGAATAGGGTCCGAAATTATTAACGGGATTTATTGTTTTAAAGAAGTGTGTATAATTAGCAGATAAGGGTTTTGGTTTAACATAATTGTTAATAATGAATTCATTAACATTTCTAAGAGCATCTAATTGTGCTTGATCGTTACCAGTGCCGCTTGAAAAAAATAGAACTTTTTTATTCCATGCATTAAATGGTTGCTGCAAATATTCTTTATGCTTTTGGAAATACCATTCAAATTCCTGAACTGTTGTTACGGGTATTCTGCCGATACTAACATCTGGAACATATGATTTAGTAGAATCAAAAATTACAAACCAGGAATCACTAACTGATGCACCAAATGAAGGGACGTAATTGTAAACAAGCGGAGCCCCTTGATATTTAGCTTTGTTACCGAAATAATCATAAGTAGCACCACCAACCAGAAAAACGTATTTGTATTTTGGAAGTTTCCACTTATTGAACGCTCCCTTTAAAAAATCCCTGATTGCTTCCGGATTAAAAAAACCATATGAATATTGATCATAAATTTCATTAACATCTACAACAGTTACCCGTAAATTATAGTTATCAGAAATAAATTTACTGTAATCCTTGGAAATAGATTTGAATTTATTGTGAGTTATAAGAATATAGTCATATGAATTTTCTCCGGATTCAAGATTTGTAAATTGCTTGGTATAATAAATCTTTGGAGTTCTGATTTTATCTTCGCAACAAATAAAATAGAGATCGCCTTTATCAACAGAATCAGTAAAGGAAATAGTCGAACCATTTTTGTTGTAATTATACTTTTTACCATTTATACCATTCTTCCAGATCGCTATATTTTCTTTATTTACATTTGTAATTCTTATCTCATACAAATCACGGTTTGCGATAAAAGGAAAAGAAAATTTTAGAGAATCATTTATAGCTTTTAGTCTTCTTGGGTATTCAATTTCTACCCAATCAACTGCTAATACATTTACAGAAGCTTGCGTGGGTAATGATTGCAATTTTACAGTGTTATTTCCTTCTAATAGAAGATTCGAACTAATTTCTGCTTTAAGAACAGCTTGTTTATATCTGTCAACTTGTGTGGTGTCGAACATTTTACTTGTATTTACACCTATGGCAACAAGATGAGGTTTATTGGAAACATCTGAAGCATAATCCTGAAGTTTAGCAAGAATGTACGCTTTCTGATTAGGGTAAATATCACTTAACGAAAACTGATAATTTTTTGTCCCAACGTTCAATAAGCTTTCAATCCAGGTCTTGTTTTCACTCCAATATGGAAGTTCTCTACGGAAAATATCTGCTATTGAATAATCAAGAGCAATGTTTCTTTCATAGTGAATAACTTCATTATAGTATTCAATAACATTATTGGTAGGAGAATAATTAGCTATTTCTATTAAAGAGTTTTCATTATCCCGCCATGTCAACCAATAAACAGTAGTATCGGTATATCTTCCTAAGTACTCGTTATAGCTTTGGTTATACTGACTAATTTCTCTATGCTTTCCACCCATATTTCGTGACGCCGCAAATTCGATATAATCGTTCGTGTCAAATTGATTGTCATTTCTTCCTGAAACATAGATTGGAATTTTTTGCCCTTTAGAGAATAGGACAAGTTTATTAGGATTTATTGATTGTATATTGAAACCATACCTCACAAGATCGTCATATTTTAATCTGTAAATACCATCAGATGCCACGCCAATTTTCAAATGAGGTTTTGTAAAGTCAATCCAACTATCATTGGTATTAGAAGTAACCTGTGAATAAGAATTCATCGAAAAAACTAAAACAGATAAGAATAAAAACCTTTTGACGAAGGATAACATTATTAATCCACCATTTTATTCTTTAAATGATAAAATCCTTTTTTAATATCAAGGAAAGCTGCTAATGTAATGTACAAAGGCCAAAATATTTTGCTCCCATGAAGATATTTCATCACACCAATTTTATAAAAACGTGCGGATAAGTATTTCAACTTAATGACAAATGAATTTGCTAAATTGACATTACCGATTATGCCATTACTCAGTAAAAATAATTTTTTTGTAATCTCTAACTGGTTTTGATTAGTAAAACTCTCCTTGTGAATCCTGATATATGTATAGCATTGGTTAAGATTAGTAAACTTCCCCATCGCACTTAAACGCAAATACATATCGTGATCATAAATCGGAAAAGCACTTTCATTATAACCTCCAATTTTTCTAATTGCTTCTGTTCTCATCATGATAGTAGGATGCGATAAAACATATTTCCCATTAATTATTCCTTCTTTAATTGCCTTGTCTGTTGTAGGCAAATTTACTTTCCATGAACGTATGAAATTTATATCGCTAAAATATTTTATGGAAGTTCCCACAAGCACAAGTTCACTATCATTTTCCAACGAATCTATTTGTTTTTCAAATCTTCTAACATCTGCAATATCATCAGAATCCATCATAGCAACATATTTGGACGTAACATGATGGAGTCCGGTATTTAATGCATCAGCAATACCCTTCCCATTATTCTCTACAATCATGATTCGGTTATCAGAGAGTGAATTAAGATAAATTAAAGAATCATCCTTGGAAGCATCATTAACTATAAAAAATCTGAAATTCTTATACGATTGCGATAGAATTGAATTAACTGAATCCTTTAAAAAAGGCATTCCATTTCTAACCGGCATAATTACAGATAATAATTCTGTATTCATTTGATAACTAAGGTTATCTTTTTTGTTAAGATATTATAAAAATATTTAGTTATGCCTATAGTATAACGTTTCCAAACACGTGGAAATTCGATTATCAATTTGTACAACCACTCAAGGTGTACTTTCCTTAAAAATAAAGGTGCACGCTTAGTAACGCCAGCTAAATGATTAAACCACCCTCCACATGAAATTATTAGTCTGCAGTTTAGTTTTTCAAAATTATCAAGAATCCATTTTTCCTGTCTTCCTGCTCCTAATCCTACAAACAATATTTCAGCGCCACTTTTATTTATTTCACTTATTATATTTTCGTTGTAATTATATCCGTTGTAATAACCACAAATATTAATAAGAGGATATTTGGAACGTAGTTTTTCAATCATCTTGTTTAATACTTCATCGCTATTACCGAAAAAAAAGATTTTCCGCTTCGATATGATTAACGTATTCAATAATTCGTCTAGCATATCTGTGCTGACAAGCTTTTTATGTTTAAGACCATATATAATTCGTAAAATGAAAAATACAGCGGTAGAATCAGGATAGAAAAAAATATTAGGGTTAGTTGGTTTATAACCGGTTTCATACAAATAATTTATTACGTTGAAATCAGCATAAAGAATAGCTTTCTTTTCAGATGTTTCTTCAAAGTAATTTGAGAAATTCTTTATATACTTTAATTCAATTGTAAACATTCTATTGCATTAATTGTCTTTCTAAAATTTTTATTAGTTTCTCTTTCCAAAGAAGAAAAATAATTTATCAGGTATACCAAGCGATTTGGAATTCTTCTTCCGTAAAGTGATTTTAATATTTTATTGGGGAAAAACCTGAGAACTGTTGCAGCAATTATTGAAGGATACTTAAATACATCCATTTTTAACCGACGCCAGTAAAAAAAAGACTTGTCAATATCTCCATACAGAAACTCGCGCCATCCTCTTGCGATTAATTCTTCTTTCGTAGTCAAACCAAACTCGTCAAACAAATTATTTTTATAATATGGTTCTTGTATCTCATAAATAATGCTTCGTCTATTTGCTAATGCTTCATTGCTAAGAGAGTCACTTCTTTCTCTATAGAAATGTAATACTTCCGGGAGGTTATGAAATTTCAGTTTCGATTTGTTTCGTAACCAAACGACATAATCGCCAAATGGATCAAACAAGTCGTTAACCTTAAAGCTCCCCGCAATCTGAAGTGCCTTTTTCTTAATGAACAAGGAAGGGTGACAAATATCAGAATAAAGTGATAGATGTTTAACAATATCAGAATGATTTACGCTTCTTTTCACGATATATCGGATTTTATCTTCTTTAAACACAGCATACCAGTTTGAAAGAATATCAATTTCTTTATGTAAAGAGAGAAAATTAAATTGTTTTAAGAGTCGATCCGGATGAGCAATATCATCAGCATCCATTCTTGCAATTAAATCGAATGATGCTTTTTTTATTCCGTAATCTATGCTGTCGCCAAGTCCGCTATGTTTTTTCTCATAATATTTTATTCTGTAGTCCTTAATTCTGTTTACAATTTTTTTCGTATCGTCTGTTGAGCCATCATCAATAATAATTAATTCATATTTATCAAATGATTGGAGAAGAATGCTTTTAATAGCATCTGTTATAAATGGAGCGCAATTATATGTAGGCATAATTATAGAAATCATAATTAGTCAAGAACTACCCAATCTTCTCCATTAAAGTAAATTATATTATCAAAACTCTTTAAATGGTCAGGAGTAATTTCAAATACTAACTTTTTATATCCCCGCCCACTTTTGCTTGATACTTTTTCTAATATCTTAACCTTATCTATATTTTCATCATTTTCATAAATAAGAAAATAAATGAGCGGGTCACTCGATAATAATGTGAAACGATTATTTTCTCTTTCGGCACTTATAAATTTCTTTTTTATTAATGACAAGTCATGATTGACAAGAATCGGTTCATAAAAAATTGGTGTAGTACTTAAAACGTCAGATTTCCCAAAACTTTTTTTTGAATAATAATGATATTTATACGGAAGAACGTCGTATGTATCTGAACATAATATTAATGTTTTACCTTTTGCTGTGTCTATAAATTTGACCAACTTTGAAAAACTTTCTTCCTTAAACCGATCTCCTTCAATTATATCATTGGCTCTTGCATAAAATGAAAAAGAGTAAAATAAAAATAGAATGAAAAGAGATGTAAGTATAATCTTTCTGTTTTTAATGAAACTGCAAACAAAAAGGAATGCAATACTAAACCATATTAATATTACTCCATTTAATCTTTGGCTTCCGATTGCAAAAATTCTTGGGAAAAATATTGTAAGGAAAAGCGCTACAAAAAATAATAGTTGTGAAATACTTGCTTTTTTTCTTCTCACAATAAATGAGATTAAATAAACAACCATTGATAAAACGAATACTAAAAGAATAGTTGCAAACGATTTGTTAAGTATAAAGAAACTATGGATATAGTTTGAATAAAGAGGTATGATCGTATGAATTATTATCGAAATTATGGTAAATGGCTTCTTCCAAACACTTTCAGAAATACTGATTTGGCTATGATATAAAAAGAAATTAAAAAATGACCATAACACAATGATTAAAAAAGAAAAAATAAAAAATATGATTAGCTGTTTATTGCGAAAGTGATTATTCTTCTTAGAATAATATTCATACAAAAAATATAATAGAAAGACTATTGGTAAATGCAGTCCAGTCTGTTTTGCAAGCACCGATAGTAAAAAGAATAATCCGGACAGTAATAAATATTTTTTTTCGAACGAATCACTATATCTTGAGAAATAAACCAAAGAGAGAACATAAAACAATATCATCAATTGCTCGGTGCGGTTACAGATAAAAAATATCCATAACAATGAATCTAAATGAATGGAGAGGATTAAAGATACCAATAAAATTATTTTTGAATCGATTTCTAATTTGAATTTTTGACTAATACGGTTTAACAAATAGTAAACAGTTATTATAAACAGTATATGTAAGAAAAGACTTACCAATTTCATCGCTATATAATTATCGCCAAATAAATGGTAGTCAACCCAGAAACTCATATAGCTCAACGGACGCAGAAAAAGAAAATATTGTGAAGAGGTTTCGGTTATGACAGGTAGATTCGGGTTGTTATTAATGTATGCAAATATTATGAAATCATCGTCAAAAAATTTTACCGAAGAAAATATTACTGGTAAGTAAAATAAAATATTTATTAAAACTATTAAAGCGAGATGAGTTTTTTTCATTGTTAAGAATATCTATTAAAAAGCTAACGTTTTACTAACCACACCTCCGGATTCTGGTAATTCCTTTCATTCCATATTTCGAAATGGAGGATATTACCTTCAAGACTTTCATTTACATTTCCAATAACAGAGCCGGCTGAAACTTTGTCCCCTTCTCTTACAGAAATGTTAGTAATGTGCCCATATACAGTTCTGAATTCATCCTTGTGTGTTATTATTACAATACTCCCATAACCGGGAATCCAATCAATTGCAGAGACAATTCCTTCGGCAACGGCATAAACTTTTTGATCGCCTTTGACAGCTATATCAATTCCATAATTAAGTGTAACAGTTTTTAGTCGCTCGTTTTTATTTTCTCCAAATTTACGCACAATTTTCCCTTCATTAACCGGCCATGTCATTATTCCTTTTAATTCTGCAAAGTCCTGAAAACTACTGTAATTATATGTAGGTACAGAAATTTTTTCACCCGGTTTTTTCTCTAATAGTTTTGCTTTTCTTATTCGTTCTTCTTCTATCAAACGAGCAATAATGTTTTTAATAAGTATTTCTGCTTGCCTTTTAGATTCGATTTCTGCAGCAATCATTTTCTGATCTTTTCGTAAAGTAGCAATTAATTCTTTACGTTCTTTCTCTTTTTCGGATAATAAAATTTGTTCGGTTTGTTTCTGAATTACCAGTGCTTCTTTTTCTGCTCTTTCCTTTTCAAGTTGTTGGACAAGTAGTGCCAGCTCTTGTTTGCTTTCGTTTAACTGGTCAAGTGTTTTTTTGTTTTGATTGGATATGTAGCGCAAATATCGATATCGTTTAATCGTTCTATTAAAAGAATCTGTGTTAAGTAAAAATCGAAAAACTGATAGCCCACGATTTTTATAAACAAAAACTATATAGTTACTGTACTTTTCTTTTAAAAACTTAATTCTATCTTCTACTGCAGAAATTAGTTTAGTAGTTTCATCTATCTCTTTTGACTTATTTTTTTCTTCCGCAATCAGGTTATTAATCAGTTTAGAGAGGAGTAATTTTTGCTTGTTTATATTTTCAAGTGTTTGAAGGGATTCTTTTTCTCTTTTTGTTTTATTTTTTAATTCACTTTCAAGGCGTGTAATCTCATTTTTTATATTTATCAATTCTAAATTCTTTTGTTTAATACTATCTGCTTGAGCAAGTATTATAATTGGTAAAAACAAAAGAAAAAGTATTATATGTCTTACAGATTTTACCATTCAATAATTTTTACATCAGAGGGAATATCAAGTTTTAGACTCCCGACATTTTTATTCACGACAATTTGTCTATACTCAACTTTTAAGTTTTGTTTATTGGCAATGTCATTTAAGTTAATTTCATGAGGAATCGAAACATCTTCATAATTCTTAAATTTGGTAAACTTGCTTTCCATTAACACATCCCCTGAAGTGTTTTTGAGGATATTTTCGCTTATAGCAAAATCGTCACTTCTTACGTTATAAATTTTTTCAACCGTGCTATTAGAATCAAAGTAAGTGAGAACATAAGTATTACCATTAACAGCAAAGTTGTCCGGTTCAGTTCTTAATTTATCTGTTAAGTTAACACTACCGGCTAAAGCATCTATTAATTCATCGAAGGAAAAGTTTACTTTCAAGACTCTTTCAATAATTCCGTCGCGCATCTTCCCTCGATAAAGATTATTATTTATAACATCATAAAATTGGAAATTGTCAGGAGTTATTAAGGCATGTGCTAAGTCTATTCCAAATGGACCGTAAAACGAAATTTTTAACGAATCCGGTTTTTTCAATGTAACCTGAAAAGTACTCCGCGCATTAATTTGAGAAGATGAGACAATAATTGTACCAGCACCATTAAAAGATTTTATTTTTCTTCTGTTAGCTTCTAACCTTTTTATAAGCCGATCAGCAGATAAAATTCTTTCTTCTGTTATAGGTCTTGTAGGGGCACATCCAGCCATCATTACAAGAAAAATTATAAATGAAGAAACAATCAGAAAATATTTTTTCACAGTTCACCTTTCTCAATTTTTTGTTTGATTTTTAGATTATCCGGTTCCAGCTCCAAAGCTTTATTCCAAAATTCTACTGCTTTTTTATTATCACCAAGTTTATAGTAAACATCTCCTAAATGGTCTAATAGAGTGGCGTTATTTTTATCATAATAATTAGCTTTTTCAAGATATAATTTAGCAGTTTCATAATTATTCAGCTTAAAATAAATCCAACCCAGAGTATCGAGATAAGATGAATTCTCCGGGTCTTTTTCCACAGCTTTTTTACTCCAAGAAAGAGCTTCATCTAAACGAACAACCCGTTCAGCCAGTGAATAAGCAAAATTGTTAAGTATAAGAATATTTTCAGGATCAATTTGCATAGCTAATGTGTAAAGGGAATCTGATTTATTGAAGTCCTCTTTAGAATCATAAATTAAAGCAGTCATTCCCAGAATCTGAATATCCTTTCCATTAAGGATAAGTGCTTTATTAAGATACTTAAGTGCTTCGTCGTATTCTTTTAATTGATTTAATGTATATCCGAGTGCAGTAAGAACAGTTAAGTCGGTAGAATTAAGTTGTACAGCTTTTAAAAGATATTCTTTGGCTTCTTTATTCTTGCCTCCTTGTGATAATGATAATCCATAAATCAAATTAATTGCAAAATCATTTGGGAATAGTTCAACACCCTTACCTAATAATTCAATGACAGTAGAATACTTAGCATTGTCAAACAAAATTCCACCTAATCTTATCCATAGTTGAGAATTCCATTCGGCAAGTTCAACTGCTTTTTTAAAATATGATACAGCAGCGGAATCGTTCTTCAATCTAAGTTCTATTTCCCCTAAATAGGCAGTTATCTGCCAGTCCGTTGTATCATTATTAAGCTTGGAAAAAATTTCCTTTGCATATAACAAATTTACAGAGTCTTTTTCGACCATATTTAAAAACAAAGTTCCAATTCCAATCTTGTTTTCAAAACCAATTTCATTACTATAAATTAATTTTTTATACTGCTCATACGCATTAGACCATTCATTTATCTGTAAAAATAAATTTCCCTTCAATTCATATAGACTCAAATCATCAGGGAAGCTTATTAATGCTTCATCAATTAATTCCTTAGCTTTATCATATTTTTTTGTTTTAACATATGATTCTATAAGCACTTTTTGTAATCTTTCATCGGAAGGATTTAGCTTTAGGAGTTCTTCAAAAGTCTGAATAGTTTCATCAACGTTACCAAGTCGCTCATTTAAATCAATTATTTTGATCAATACGTTCCATTCAGGTCCTAAGTAATCAATTAATTTTTTGTAGATAGACAATGAATAATTAGGCCTTCTTTTTTCATTTAATTGTGCCAATTGGAAAAGTGCAGAATAATTTGTGGAATCCCTGGCAATAATTTTCTCATATATAACCATTGACGAGTCATCTAATCGTGATGCCGAGTAAATATTAGCCAGTAAGACCAAATAATCGGTATTGGTTGAATCAAGTTTTACTGCTTGACGAGAATAATTAAGTGCTTGTGATAATTTATTTATCTTGAAATAATTCTTTGCAACAGTAAAGAAAATTCCCGGCTGACGGTCATATTTGAGGGCTTCAAGATATTCATTAATTGCTTCTGAAATTTGCCCTTTTGCTTCCAGAATTGATCCGTTGATAAATCTTTCCTGTGCAATTTTTTTTTGATAGGCATGAATTTGGTCATCTTTGGGTTTTTGCGAATCACCGTTTTTAACCGAGACGGTAGCACACCCTGATATAAATAATAATAAAAACAGCAGCGTCTTATTCATAATATCCTTTAATTTGAACGAAAAAATAGTCTTAAACTGTTTTATTAACAAGCCAAAAGATTGAAAGCAAAATAAACTTTGTCTAACTTTGAAAAACTTTTCAAGCATTATGGAAATATTCGATTTAGCTATCTCATATACCTGGGACTATGATAAAGAATTCATAGATCTACTTGAAAAAAGATTTCAAAAAAAAGGTTATAAAACTTTTATTATTTACAAACATAACCTTTCAGAAGTTGCCAATCTTTTACGTAATAATGAAATCTATTTCAAAGCGTATCTCGACAGAGCTTCAGATGAAGATCCGGGATTTGAAATTATTACTAAACTTCTTACAAGGAAAAGATCTTATATTATTAATCCCCATAAAAAAACTAAAAAAGTCACTGATAAAGCATATTTCCATAAAAAATTATTAAGAAAGAAATTCAATTTACCAAAAACATTTATTGTGGAAAGATATGATAAGTGTCCTGAACTAAATTTGACAGAAGAAAAAATAAAAGAATTAGGAATTCCATTTGTAATAAAGCCGGCAGTTTTCTCAGGTGGTGGACAAGGTGTAATCAAAGATGGTTCTTCTTTAGAACAAATCCAAAATCAAAGAATTACCAGTCATTCAGAAAAATTTTTGGTTCAGGAAAAAATTCATCCTATTAAGATTGATCATAAGAGAGCGTGGTTCAGAGTTTTTTGGGCTTTCGGGAAAGTGATTCCTACCTGGTGGGATGATCATACTCATATATATCACAGGTTGACGAATGAACACTTAAATAAATTCAAACTCAACCAGCTTATTAAGATTACAAGAAGGTTAGCTCGAATTGCTTCAATAGATTACTTTTCTACAGAAATCGCATTGACTAAAAATCACAAATTTGTTTTAATAGATTACATAAACGATCAATGTGATATGCGGCTTCAGTCGCTTCACCCGGATGGTGTGCCAAACAAAGTTGTTGTTCAGTTTATTGATGAATTAATAAAAAAAGTAGCTGCACTTTAAAAATTCATGTCATCTTCAACGGTTTCTAATATGTTCAGATAGCTTTTATACCTATCAGGACTTATTATATTATCATTTACTGCTTTAATTATTGCGCAACCCGGTTCATGATGATGCGTGCAAGTATTGAATTTACACTCATTTATTATAGGTAAAAATTCTATAAAGAAATGACCAAGGTCTTCCTTTTTAATTCCATATGGATCAATCTCTCTAATTCCCGGCGTGTCTATAACATAAGTTTCGTTATCAACTTTTTTCATTAATGATGTAACTGTGGTATGTTTCCCCTTAGATGTGGAGGTACTAATTTCACCTGTTTTCAAATTAAGAATTGGATAGAGCGCATTTAATAGTGAGGACTTGCCAACCCCAGACTGACCCCAAAATAAATTTGTATTTCCTTTCAATAAATTTATAAGGTCTTCTATCCCTTGGTTATTTTTAACACTTATTTCATACACCTGATAACCAATTTTTGAATAAAGCTTAACCCATTTATCATATTCTCCGCTTTCTGTTTTCAGATCAGATTTATTTATTACTACAACCAAATTAATGTGAGAACTTTCTCCGGTTACCAAAATTCTATCTAACAAACGATTATTAAATTCAGGTAAGTGCCAACTCATTACAACAACAAGATTATCAATATTAGCAGCAATAATCTGTTCTAATCTTTCGCCTCTTGTTCCCGCACCTCTTAATTTAGGTACTTTTCTGGAGAGATGATTTTTCCTTGGTAAGATTTTATTAATTACTCCGCTGCCATCTTTATTTAGTTCATACTCAACATAATCGCCAATAATTGCAACATCAAGCCGATAAAGTTTATCTGCTTTGAAACCAAATTCTTTTTTGAACTTACCGCGTAATGAACAACGGATTTCATTACCGTATTCATCAAACAAATAATAGTCCTTACTTTCTATTTTGAAGATTCTGCCTTTTATAATATCCTCCATAAAAAAAGCGCCTTAAAATAAGGCGCTTTTCGGGGGTTGTCAATCAAGGAGTAGAGGTGTATGAAAATTATTGTTGAAAATCAGAAATCTTTGCAATCTCAACATTGTTTAATGCTGAAAGAGTTCTCGCGTTTTGGTTCCCACCAAAAATAAAAAGTTTGCCATCCATCGCAACTGTGCCGGCATTTCTTCTGCGTGTCATATTTGAATCGTAAATAGTTAGTTTCTTTGTCTCAGTGTTAAACATTGCTAAATAATCCAGATCCTCGTATGATCCAACAAGCCAAATATTTTTTCCGTCGGTAGCAGTGGAATGAGCAGAAATTCTAAATGGTAAATCTTCAAGTCTTGTCCATTTCCCTTCTTTAATATTGTAAGCATCTACTCTTTTAAGTCGTTGCACACCATCAAATCCGCCAAAGACATAGAGAATTCCATCAACAATTTTTCCGCTTGTTTGTCTTGAATGCGGCAAGTCAGGCAGTTGTTTCCACACTCCTTTAGCGGGATCAAACTCATAAAACTCATTGGTAACACCATAATGATTTTGTCCGCCAAAAAAATAAATTTTATTATCCCAGACTGCAGAACCGGCATTCCGCACAGGATACGGATTATCCGGACCGGCGGTAACAGTATTTGTATTTAAGTCTAAAACTTCAACATACTTTGTCAATATATTTGATGATCTAGTAAAATATTCTCCATTAAAAATATAGATTTTGTTCTCAGAGGGGACATATTCGGCATTGCAGTATCTTCGAGGCATTATTCCTTCGATAATTATTCCCCATTTATCTGAAGAGGAATCATATCTTTCGACATTACGAAGAATATCCGGAGGACCTCCTGTTCCTCCAGCAATTGCATAAATATAATTTCCATCTGAACAATAGCCCATACCAAACCGATCGTAAACCATTTTAGATAACTGCTTGAACTCAATTTTGATTTGGGCAAACAAAAAATTGGAGAAGAATAGAACAAGTAACGATACGACAAAAGATATTTTTTTCATTATCCCCCTCTTTAGAATTATTGGACTTGGTTTATTTTATTTTGCATTTCGATTTTATGAATCAAATAACCGAATAATATGGTTTCCTTACCGGGTATATTTAAGTAATAATTCTTAACTATATTTTTTTCATCAAATTCAATCAGTAAAGAATTGCCGTCACGTTTTACGGTTTTATCATGGTTAAATGTTATTATTTCATTTGAATAGAAATAAACTTCATTCCCGTTTGAGATACCAATTCTCAAAGGTTGACCAAATAAATCAATGATCTCTTTTTGAGTGGTTGTTCCAATTTTGATTTTTCTAACATTGCTACAAATCGAATTCACTACAAATTTTATAAACAGTCGAACAACCAACTAGCAGAACAAACAGAGATAAAATTTTGAATTTCTGGAGCATTCGAAACATAACTTACTACTTTAACAATAAACCACTCAAAATAACTTTAGCTAATCATTAGTTAATCTCAACAATCTATCAATGAGAATGATTAGAACAAATATTTTATCCCAAAAATCAAATTATCCTTTGTTATACTCTGAAATGTTCGAGATAGATTAGAACCATAATTATCTCCAATATCTTTCCACCATCCGTGAGCATAACCAACGTCCACTAGAAATTTAATCCCGGCTTTAAAACCAATTCCAGCTGTTATAAACTTTTTATCAAAATCTGAACTATCATCTTTAAAAGGAGAAGGTAAATACATGAACCCACCTCTAAGAACAATTCCGTACAGTGGGAGTACGTATTCTAAGCCAGTGTTAAAATTGATTACACTTTTAAATAAATCACTTATTTCTTTGTTTTTATTTTCACGTGTTCTTAAATCAAAACCGCTCGAGAATTCCATTTGAGTATAATCAATAAAGTTTGCATCAAGAGCTACAGTTAATCCATTGCTGGAATATGACACTCCTGCACCTAACTCTGTTGGGGTTTTGATAGTATATTCTATTCGATTTTCAATTGGTGGATCTAATACATAATTTTTACCGGTTCCAAACTTTGCGTTAGCATCAACTGTGTATGTTTCTTTTACATCAAGAGTTTTAGGAATTTTAATCGTAGCTCCGAGTTTTAAATTTTCATCTACTTTGGCTAAAAGCCCAATGGTAGCGTTCCAACCAGAAACATCCCAGCGAATAATATCATTAAAGTAAAACGATTGAAAATCTGCTGTATTTGGATCGCTAGAATCTAATAATAACTGCATCGGGTAATTGTTATTTGTATCTTCTTCCCAATACTCACGGTTTCTGTTAAAATTACCATTGATGATATTAATATTGACACCAACAAACAGATTTTCTTGGAATTCAACTGCACCACCAAATTGCCAGCTATTCAATCCCCCCTCTTGAATTATATTTCCACTTTGATTCAACTTACCATTAATTTTGGTTTCGTCGTAAAGATATTTATTGTTACCATCATATACCGGGTAACTTAGACCTAATTCATAAGCGATATCATCGTTATTGCTTGTCAAATCCTGAATTAATGAATTGTTACTATTATTAAATCCACTGAACTTCAATGCTCTATTAAAGTCTTTGAACTTATTATAACCAAAAGCCAAAACAAGACTTCCGCGAGTTGTGGGTAATGGAAATGCAAACCCAATCTGATTGAAATTTGTTGAAGTGCTGGAATAATTTGTATTACGACTGAAAAACAGAGCATCATTTTTAAATGAATTATAGTTTAAACTGCTAGAGAACTCCATCTTCTTTATTAGTGCAAAACCAGCCGGATTAAACAACGATGCACTGAAATCATTACTCAAAGATAAAAATGCATTCCCCAAACCTAATGCTCTTGCACTAGTAATTATTTCTGGGTCAGATAATCTTAATGCATCGTTAAAGTTTTGTGCACTAATTGAATTAAAAGCTAAAATTATAATAAATAATGTGATAATTAATTTTACATTTTTCATAAAGCCCCCAGTATATAACTGAAGAAATTTAATTTATTGATTAACATTACCTACCTCTGTCAGAGCCACTTGACCTTGTGCTGCTTCCCGAGCTCGAACCACTTGATGATCTTGAAGTACTCTCAGAACTCGACCTCGATGGTGGACTATAAGATGGATTAGAATTACTGCTCGGTGGATTATACGATGGTCTATCATAGCTCGAGCGTCCTGAATTGGTTGAATTACTTCTATCATTGCTTCGTTCTCTAGTTGGAGCTGGCGTAGCTCTTTCACTTCTTACATCCGGTTGCTGTCTTCTAGAAGTTTCTTCTCTAACCGTAGGTGATGAATTATTTGTTGATGTTTGTGCTTCCTTATAAGTACGTGGATTAACGGGCATCCTTTCTCTGCTTCTTGAAACAGATGATCGATTAAGATCAACATCATCACGTCTTACTGAGCCATCCCTGGTAGTATATGAGCTTGATCTTGAACCACTTCTATCTCTTGAAGAAGATTCCCTATAATTCCCTCTATCTCCCGTATCCCTTAATCCAGTATATTTATATCTGGATTCGTATGAAGGGATTATGTAACCGGGACTATAATTCCAGTAGTATGGATTACGCCAATACCAAGGATTAGACCATCCGTATCCACCGTAATAATATCCATAATAATAGTATGGATACCATGAATAATACCAAGGTGAATAATATCTAAAATCGCAGCAATACCAATCATACCAGAATGGATCATAAAAAGAACCAATGCTAAAGTAAAACCTACTTGAAGGATAATAACCAAAATAGAATCTTCTATAATTTCTAAAATCATCATAATAATAACGATAATCTAAATATCTTGAAGAATCCTCATCTACAGCAAGAGTGTCATCATAATCTCTGTAGGCATAACGATCTCCTCTTAAATCTCTGCTTTCGGGACTTTTAAGAGCTAATTGTGTATAACACCCTGATAAAGCAAATAAAGGTATTAAAATGATTAATAATTTTATTCTTTTCATACCACCACCCATCGATTGATCTTTGATTTTTGGACAAAAATTATGCCTTATTTAGTTTAAAAAATAGGCAAAAAGTAAAGGGGGAAAATCTGGTTGTCTTAAATAATATACAGTAGTGTGTTTTTTTTATTACAAATCTAGAAAATAGCCTTTATGTACTCGACAAATAAACCTCTATCGGCACTACTACTTGCAAACTTTTTATTTTCTAATAGGTCTCTTAAATTTAGTCCTAGAGTTAATCCTTCACCCAATGACCATCTAATTCCTAAGTTCAGATACCCTGTCCCATCACCTAAAGCTTTGCTATTGTTGTCATTAATTGCAAAGTCATATTCACCAACCAAAGAAACTCTACTCCCAATAGTTTTTTCGAATCCAATACCAAGGTTTAAGTCTTTGTCATTGTCATCTCTTTCCAAGGAATAGTTTATTAAGCCATGAATGCTGAAATATCCATAAAAGTCAAAATTTTTTGAAACCGCTGCAAAAAGACCAGGGGATTTTATCTGAAAACGATTTAGTGTCTTATCGTACTCCCCTTTACCTTGCGAATCAAAACCAACTAAGATTGCCGGTACAGTTTCGGTTTCATTAAAAAGTCTTGCCCTAACATTTATCCCCGGTAATTTGTAACCAGTAATTTTACCGCGACCAATTATGTTGTTGCCACCATAAGATATTCCAAAGCTGAAATTTTCGAAAACACCGACTTCAATTTTTGATACTAATACACCGGCCGGCATAATATCAGTTGTAATTCCGACACTTCCTTTATCTAGAATACCGGCGGTTGGTAAATCCACAAGATTTCGGTATTCATATTTTGCATCTGTTCCGCTTGTTCCCTGTCCTCTTAAAAAATTTATTAACATAAAGAAAAATATCACAGCTTGATGTTTGGTTCTCATAAAATTTCCATGGTTATATGACGAGAAAATATTTTCACTTGAATTTATAGATTGTTCCATCTTTACCATCTTTTAGTTCTATACCCAATTTATTCAATTCATCTCTTATTAAATCAGCCATCTCATAATTTTTTTGTTTTTTCAATTTTGTTCTCAAATCAAGAATAAGGTTAATTAATTTTTCGTCAAGTTGGGTTGATTTTTTATTTAATTCTTCAAAATGTATTATGCCAAAAACATTTTCCGCTGTATCGGTTAAAAACTTTTTCAAATCTTTATAGAAAGACAGATTAATATTATTTAGGTCAGAGATAATTTTATTTGCGGTACGAATCAAATCAAAGATCAGAGCTACTGCTTGTGGAGTATTAATATCGTCGTCCATCACTTTTTCAAATTCTTCATAATATTGTTTAATATTAAAATCTGGCACAATACCAACATTATCATCTTTCTTTATTTCTGATTCAATTCTTTCGGCAAGATTTTTAATTTTTTCTACACCCTTTTCAGCAGCAGCAAGTAATTCGAAACTAAAATTTAATGGTCCACCATAGTACGTTTGCAAAAAGAAAAGTCTAATAGCTTCAGCAGAATATTTCTTTAAAATTTCCCTTGCAGTAAGAAAATTCCCTAAAGATTTAGACATTTTTTCTTCGTTAATGTTCAAGAAGCCGAAATGTATCCAATATCTAACAAACTTATGACCATGTGCTGCTTCGCTTTGGGCTATTTCATTTTCATGATGAGGAAATATTAAATCATTACCGCCAGCATGAATATCAATAGTATCACCAAGATGTTTGGAACTCATTGCTGAACATTCAACATGCCAACCGGGTCTTCCTTTACCCCAAGGACTATCCCAACTTGGCTCTCCTTCCTTTGCTTTTTTCCAAAGAGCAAAATCGAGAGGGTTTCTTTTTTGTTCATTTACTTCGACTCTTGCACCAACAGATAATTCGTCTAAGTTCTTCCCGCTTAATTTACCATATTCAGGAAATTTGGTTACATCATAAAAAACATTTCCATCAACATTGTAGGCAACACCTTTTTCTTCCAAATCTTTAATCAACTCTATCATTTCTTGTATATGTTGAGTTGCTTTAGGGAAAGTTGTTGCTGATTTGATTTTTAGTTTTTTAATATCTTCAAAAAAAGCATTAGCATAAAAATCTGCAATTTCTTTTGGTGTAGATTTTTCTTCTATCGATTTTTTAATGATTTTATCATCAACATCAGTTAAGTTCATAACAAATTTCACATCATAGCCTTTATACTCAAGATATCGTCTAATAACATCTGCCATAATAAACGAGCGTGCATTACCAATATGAAAGTAATCATATACGGTTGGGCCACATGTATAAAAAGAAACAGTTGGCGGATTTTGGGGAATGAATTCTTCTTTTGTTTTAGAAAAGGTATTATAAAAACGCATTTTTTTTCCAAAATTTGGGAAAAAATATACAAATAGGTTAGTCTTTATCCAAATAAATGTATGGAATGATTATTGACAAATTTAAATAAAGATAAAAAGATTTTTTTACAGAAAATCTTGAATTTAGACTTTGACATCTTGGTTTATATTTTTATATTAGACAATAGAATCGGAAAATAAATCTAATAATCTTAATTATGAAGATAAAAAACTCAAACTCTCTCTAATTAAACGGAGGAATTATATGCATCGTAAACTTACTATTTTATTTTTGATTTCAATGTTGACTACTTCCTTGCTAGCTCAAACTGTGACAATGAGTGTCAAAGTACACGGAGTTTCACCAAGGGATGTAGCAAAATCAACTACCGACATTTATACTTACGCTTCTACCGGGTTAAATAATGTTGGTGTTGGTTCATTAGTTTACTTAAAAGTCTCAATGAAAGGTAAAAAACTTGGAACTATAACCTGGTCTTTCACCAGAAGAGCTCCAGGTTCAACAGCAACTGTTGCAACAACTGCTGATAAGATTGACAAGATAAATGACTCAACATGGGTATATACATTTACACCTGACAAAGTTGGGCCCTATGAACTAAAAGCTACAGATGGAGCTTATTCCGCCAGTGTATCTTTCCATGCTGCAAAATATCTGGGTTACACAAACACATTTGTTGATGGTGTAAATAAAAATGTTAATTGCCAAACTTGTCACTCATCTTATGTTACAAAGTGGTCAAAAACAAACCATGCTACAATTTTTACAAGAGCAATGAATGCAACCCCAGGTCTTAGTGGACCAAATGATCATTACTCTGTTAATTGTATTAGTTGCCACACTACCGGTTTTGACAAAAATCCAACAGCGGTAAATGATGGTTTTGATGATTTACCATTCACATACCCAACAGTTTTAACAAATGGTACCTATAATCAATTAGTTGCTCAATTCCCCGATGCTATGATGCGTGGAAACATTCAATGTGAAAGCTGCCATGGGCCAGCAAGTGGGCACGTGGGAGTAACAAGTGACAATAGAATAGTAGCAACATATGATGAAGCTGTTTGTGCATATTGCCATGATGCTGGTACACACCATGTATTCCCAGCACAATGGGATTTATCAAGACATGCTGTAGCTACAGATTATGCATCTGGACCTGGAAGAGAAAGCTGCGTAAGATGTCACACCGGAAAAGGTTTCGCACAGTTTGCTCAAAATATTTCAACTACTAACCCATACTTCGATCCATCTTATACACCGATTACATGCGCCGGCTGTCATGATCCACACGATAATACTTTACCACATCAATTAAGAATGACAGATGCTACATTTATTGCAGCTGGTTTTAAACCTACTGAAGGTGGTTTAGGGAAAATTTGTATGAACTGTCACCAGAGCCGTTACACTGCCGATGATGCTTATGTTGCACCCAAAACCTCATACACTAGATTTGGGACACACTATTCTGATCCTGCAAACATAATGAGTGGTACAAACGTTTACACTTTCGGTAAAACATTAACCAGAACCAATCACCTTAAATTAGCCGAAGATGGTTGTGTTACTTGTCATATGGGAGAAACAGATTATTATGATGCTACTGGAGTTCCTATGGCTGGAAAACATTCATTCAGTATGAGAACTCCTCAGGGTCAAAGCAACTTCAAACCTTGCGCAACTTGTCATGGTTATTCATTAGGTGCAGATTTCTCTGAAGTTAAATTCTTCCCGAAAGGACAAGGCGACATTGACATGGATGGTACAGTTGAAGGATTACAAGCCGAAGTACGTGGTTTGATGGATTTGATTGTTGCTAAATTACCTGTTAAAACAAGTGATTGGGCACATGAAGATCCTACATCTACATGGACAAAAGTACAACTTCAAGCATTCTTTAATGTAAAAGCTCTTTATTATGATGGTAGCTTTGGTATCCACGATCCTAAATTTACTGTTACTTTACTTCAAGAAACTTACAAACAACTTGGTGGTGTTGTTAGTGTTGATGAAAATATTTCAATTCCAACTGAATATGAATTATATCAAAACTATCCAAATCCATTCAACCCAACAACTAATATTAAATTCTCGTTACCAAAAGCATCTAATGTAAAACTCACAATCTATGATGCTGTTGGACGTGAAGTTAGAACAGTTGTTAACAATTATCTGAGTGCTGGTGTACATAATATTGAATTCAATGCAAGAAACTTAGCTTCCGGAGTTTATCTGTATAGAATAGAAGCTGATAATTTTGTTAAGACAAACAAGATGTTATTACTCAAGTAATAATTGTTTAGATAATTTGTTAAAAAGACCCCCGACTTTTCGGGGGTCTTTTTTTATACAAAGATTAAAATGATATTTTTGTAAAGTTGAATTCGAGAATAATTATGAGAGTTGAAAAAGACACATTTGGTGAAGTTGATATTCCTGATAGTTCTCTTTATGGAATTAACAGTATAAGAAGCGTAAACAACTTTCCCAACTCCGGTGAAAGAGTAAATCCTTATTTAATTAAAGCTTATTTGCAAGTAAAACAAGCTGCGGCTGAAACTAATTATAAATGTGGAATATTATTCAAAGAAAAGTTTGACGCAATTTATGAAGCAATTAAAGAACTAATTGCAGAAACTGATTCAGCAATTGAAACCGGCTCCTTGGAAATTTTCTCTAAAATAATAATTGATCCTTACCAGGGAGGCGCCGGAACTTCATTCAATATGAATATTAACGAGGTGATTGCTAATACTGCTTTATTGATTTTAGGCAAACCCCCGGGTGATTATAATTCCATTCATCCTCTCGATGATGTCAATATGAGTCAATCGACTAACGATACATTCCCAACAGCTTTAAAGATTGCATCAATTTATTTACTCAGGCAATTATCAGAAGCAATATCAGTACTTCAAAATTCCTTGCAAAAGAAGGAAGAGGAATTTAAAAATATTTTAAAGCTCGGAAGAACACAGTTACAAGATGCTGTTCCCATTACTTTGGGACAGGAATTTGGTGCATATGCTCAGGCAATCGCAAGAGATAGATGGAGAATTTATAATTCTGAAGAACGACTACGCTCCGTTAACTTAGGCGGAACTGCTGTTGGCAATTCAATATCAGCACCAAGAGAATATGTTTTGAACGTAACAAGTGTATTAAAAAAGATTACCAAATTACCTATTGCAAAAAGTGAAGATTTAATTGATGCAACTCAGAACCTGGACATGTTTGTTGAAGTACATGGAATCGTGAAAGCTTTAGCAGTAACATTAATAAAGATATGTAATGATTTAAGATTTTTATCAAGCGGACCTTCGGGAGGGATTGGCGAAATAAATCTGCCCCCCAAACAAGCCGGTTCTACTATTATGCCCGGCAAAGTTAATCCGGTAATTTTAGAAAATACAATACAATTGTGTGAACTTGTGAAAGGTCATGATATAATAATTGCAAATCTTGTCAGTAATGGAAATCTTGAACTAAATCCATTTATTCCTATGATAGGACATTTGTTTTTAAAGTCAATTTCATTATTAAAAGAATGTACTTTGAACCTTGGAAACAATTGTATTGATGGAATTACGGCTAACGAAGAAAAGTGTAAATTAAACCTAATGAATAGTTCTGCAATCGCTGCTTCATTGATCTCAAATTTTGGTTACGATACAATTCAAGAAATAGTGAATTATGCTTATAAAAATAAAATACCTTTTGTAAATGCATTGATGAAGAGTAAATTATTAAGTGAAAATGAAATGTATAACCTGATATCAAAAGAATTGGGGATTAAAATTGAGTAAAGTAGCACAATCAGAACGAATACATATTGCTTTTATTGGTAGAAGAAATGTCGGTAAATCTTCCCTTATGAATCGATTTATTGGTCAAGACTTAGTAATTGTTAGTGATATTCCGGGGACTACAACCGATCCTGTAAAAAAAGCAATGGAACTCCTCCCTTTTGGACCTGTCGTTTTAATTGACACTGCCGGAATTGATGACGTAGGCGAATTAGGACAAAAGCGGATTGATAAAACAATTAAAATTATATCGGAATCTGATTTTGTCATCTTAGTCTTAGACTCACAAAATGATTTATCAGAATATGAAATAAATTTAATAAAACAACTTCAAGAACTTGAATTACCTTTTATTGTAGTGATAAATAAATCTGACTTAGGCATTAAATACGAGCTAATAAAAAAACTTAATGAAAATAATTTATCATTTCTTTCAGTTTCCTGTATTAATGAAGAAGGAATATTTCAGTTAAAAGAGAAAATTGCTAAACTATTACCTGCAGAAGACGATTTACCACTAGTATCAGATTTAATTAAGCAGCATGATATAATAGTTCTTGTAGTCCCGATTGATCTGGGGGCGCCAAAAGGAAGATTAATTATGCCTCAGGTTCAGACAATAAGGGAATCGCTTGATAAAGATGCAATTGTTGTTGTAGCTAAAGACAAAGAATTAAGAGCAGCATTAGATAAATTAAAAACACCGCCTAAACTTGTTGTAACTGACAGCCAAGCAATAATGAAAGTAAATGCTGATGTACCGGATGAAATACCATTAACTACCTTTTCGATTTTAATGGCGCGTTATAAAGGTGATTTACAAGAGTATGTTAAAGGAATTTTAAGAATCGAAGAACTAAAAGATGGTGATAAAGTTTTAATAGCAGAGGCGTGTTCGCATCATGCTCAGGAAGATGATATAGGAAGAGTAAAAATTCCACGATGGCTAAGATTACATACTAAAAAGAAATTAGAGATAGATGTCAAAAGTGGTCACGACTTCCCGGAAAATCTTGATGAATATAAACTTATCATTCATTGCGGTGGTTGTACTCTAACAAGAAAAATGATGCAGACCCGAATAAAACAAGCCAGATATATGGGTGTTCCAATAGTAAATTATGGTGTAGCAATATCATATATGCATGGAGCCATACCAAGAGCATTAGAACCCTTCCCGGAAGCAATAAATGAGTGGAAAAAGATTAGCAAATTTTGATTGAATGAATTGTTATTTCTTTAATTCCCCAATTAGATTTTTTATATCATCGGGCAATTCCGAATCAAAGAAAATCTTTTGTTTTTTATGAGGATGAACAAATCCAAGTGTTTTAGCATGCAATGCTTGTCGTTTCATAATCTGCAATAAATTTTCCACACGACTTTTCATTTTAGAAAATTCTGAACCATACACAATTTTTCTTCCCCCATAAGAAGGATCTCCAAATATTGGATGTTTTATATGCGACATATGAACTCGAATCTGATGAGTTCTACCAGTTTTTAATTTTAGTTTAACAAGTGATGCAAATTCATATTCTTCAATTACTTCATAAAATGTATGAGCATATTTCCCTTCTGTCTTACTTACTGTAAATAATTTCCGATCCTTGTTACTTCTTGCAATGTTACCGATAATTTCACCTTTTCGTTCATGAAATATTCCCCAGCAAACAGCCCAATATTCGCGGTCAATCGTGTGATTTGCGAACTGACGAGCTAACTGTGCATGTGTCCAATCATCTTTAGCAATTAGCAATAATCCACTTGTATCTTTATCTATTCTATGAACAATTCCTGGTCTTCCGGGTTCATTATATTTGCTCAACTTCTGTGTATGATGCAAAAGTGCATTAACAAGTGTTCCTGAATAATTACCAAGAGATGGATGCGCAACCATCCCGGGTGGTTTATTCACTATGATTATAAATTCATCTTCAAAAATTATATCGAGAGGAATATCTTCTGGTTCCGTATCTTCAGGTCGAGAAGTCATTGGAATAGTAAGTTCAATAACTTCTCCCGGTGAAAGTAGATAATTCGCCTTTACAACTTTATTATCAACAGTAACTAAATTAGCTTTGATTAGTTTTTGAATACGGGAACGGGAGGCATTTTCAACAGAGTTAGCAAGATAAACATCGATTCGTTCTTTCTTCTTTCCTTCCGGTAATACTATCCTAATTTTCTTCTCTGATATTATTTTGGACATTTACTGGATCGCTCGTTTCTAAATTACTTGTCTCATTAATAGTTTCAATCGCATTTTCGGAAGTTACTGATTCAGTATTGATAGTATCTGTTTGCAATTCTTTTTCTGTAACGTGTTCAGTTTGGTGAAAAATCAACAAAGTGATTACACCAATTGTAACTGTTGCATCTGCAATGTTAAATATAGGCCATCTATCGAACGTTTTACCCAAGATAGTAAAATCAAAGAAATCTACATTAAAGAAATCTACAACTCTTCCATAAAAAATTGGTGCATAGCCATAAAATACACCGTAAAAAGTTCTATCGATAAGATTACCAATTGCTCCGCCAAGTATAAATGCAAGAGCAAGTCTGATAATTAATCTTTGATGACGTGATTTATACAGATAATAAAATATTCCTACACAAGCTAAAAGAGTAAAAAGGGATAACATTAATTTTGATGATTCTCCCACTTCAATTCCAAATGCAAGTCCGGGATTTTCAACAAAAGTGATCTTGAAAAATTCACCTATCACATTTATGCTTTGTCCATAGTACATCCCTTCGACATGAATATTCAAAATGGGGATTGTACCCCCTTTTACTAAAAACTTAGTAATCTGATCTGCAATTACAATGAACAAAGTAGAGTATAAGACTTTCACAATATTCTCGTTTCAAAAAGGGATTAAGTTTTCATTTTTTGTTTTACTTGCAAGCAATGTTGAGTATGTGGAACAGCCATTAATCTTTCCTTTGGTATTAAAGGACAAGTCGGGCAAAGATATTGTGGCTCATCAATACATTCTATGCAGATACCATAAGTACCGTTTTCAATTCTTTGAAGAGCATCATCCAGATATCCAAGGAATTTGTTCTCACGTTGTGCCCATAAATATAATTTTTCTCTCTCCATCGCATCAGTCCCCTGTTCAGCCATATGAAGTGAGTAAGGAGAGTTTTCGTTAACATATTGACCTGTTGTTGGATCCATCATCTGGTCTTTAAGAGCTTGCAATTGCTCAATAATTTCTGTTCTTTTTTCATTAATAATTTTTCTGAACTCTTCTAAATCTTTTTTTGAGTATCCTTGAATTTTTCTCACTTTTTTAGTTGGAGAAATAACCTCTACTTGCTTAGTTCTACTTACTTTAGCTGTTGTTTTTTTGGTTGCTACCTTTGGTTTGGCAGCTTTTTTTACCTTAGTAACTTTCTGTTTGCTTGTTTTTTTTACCGAAGTCTTTTTTGAACTTGCTTTCGTTATTTTCTTTTTAACTACCTTTTTTGCCATAGTGCCTCCAAAGTTTAATTTCTTGCTTTAGCTATTGTGATAATACAATCATAATCACCAATTTTCCAACTCTGTGAATAGCCATCATCAATCTTAGTTTTGTTTATACTTTCTGCCAAAACTTCATTCGCAATATAATCAGAAAACTTATTAATATAATTAAGTAAATTTTCGTCCCCTTCAACTGCGAGAACAATACGGTCAACAACATCTAACCCGAAGTCTTTTCTCATATTTTGAACACGATTAACAAATTCGCGTGCATAACCTTCTGCAATCAAATCCTCGGTTAATTCTGTGTCAATTGCCACGGTAACACCTTCTTCGGATTCTACAAGCCAACCTTCAATTTCATGGCTTATTATTTCAACATCTTCACGCGATATTTTTACCGGATTACCTTCAACATCAATTTCATATTCTCCGGTTGTTTCTAATGATTTAATCGCATTTTTATCAAGGTCTTTTATAGCCGCAGTAAGTGGTTTTACAAGTTTTCCGTATTTAGGTCCAATAACTTTAAAGTTTGGTTTGGCTGACTTATTTACGATACCAGAATCATCTTCCAGTGCAATCAATTCTTTTACATTGACTTCTTCGAGAATAACTTCTTTCATTTTTTCTAATGCACTACGCTTATCCTTATCAACAACAACCATAATTTTTTTAAGTGGTTGCCTTACTTTCAGGTTATGTTTTGCACGCATAGAACGGGTTAAGTAAACAACACGCTGTGCAATATCCATCTTTTCTTCAAGTTCCGGTTCTATATAAGTTGGTTCCGGAAATTTTGTGAGGTGAACAGATTCATAATTTTCCAATTTGGAAACAGAATTGAGGTTCTGATACAATTCCTCTGCTATAAACGGAATAAAAGGTGAAGATAATTTAGCAACCGTAATTAAACACTCATATAAAGTTTGATAAGCAGATAATTTATTTTTGTTTATTTCTGATTTCCAGAATCTTCTTCTGCTTCTTCTAACGTACCAGTTCGATAATTGATCGATAGTAAAATTAGAAACCTGACGAGCTGCTTTTGTAACATCATATTGGTTCATAAGTTCTTCATATTCTTTAACCAAAGAACTTAAGTTAGATATTATCCACCTATCAATTTCTGGTCTTTCCTGATAAGGGATTAAAGGTTCGTCAAAAGTGAATCTGTCTATATTGGCATAAAGTGTAAAGAAAGAGTAAGTATTTATTAATGTCCCGAAAAATTTTCTCTGAACTTCAACAATTCCTTCTTCATCAAAAAGTGTAGGTTTCCAAGGAGGACTTGTTGTAACTAGGTACCATCTTGTTGCATCGGCTCCATATTTATCAAATAATGCGAATGGGTCTACAGTATTACCACGGCTCTTAGACATCTTTTGACCTTCTTTGTCAAGAATCAATTCGTTGACAATAAGGTTTTTAAAGGTGACACTATCAAATAGCATTGTGCCGATTGCATGAAGAGTATAGAACCAACCTCGTGTTTGATCAATTCCCTCACAAATAAAATCACAAGGATAATTTTTCTTAAATAATTCCTGATTTTCGAAGGGATAATGGAATTGTGCAAAAGGCATTGCACCGCTATCGAACCAAACATCAATTAATTCCGGTGTTCTTCTGTAAATTTTACCATCCTTTTCAAACTTAACTTCATCCACAAAAGGTTTATGAAGATCTATTTCATCAACAGGTAAGTCTTTAACATAAATTCTTTTGCCATCTCTTTCTACAAATCCTTCTTTAAGTTCTGCAATTGAACCAACACATATCATATCGCCATCGTTGCTTAACCAAATGGGTAAAGGAGTACCCCAATATCTATCTCTTGATAAAGACCAATCCTTATTTTCTTCTAACCAATTTCCAAAACGACCGGAACCAACTTCAGGTGGACACCAGTTAATAGTATTATTTAATTCAATCATTCTTTTTGCGACATCGGTGGTTCTAATATACCAGCTATCGCGAGCATAGTAGATAAGAGGGTTATCACATCTCCAGCAATGTGGATATGAGTGGAGATAATCGTTTGTAGCCCTGTAAAGCAATCCTCTCTCTTTAAGATTACGAATTATGTCCGGATCAGCACTTTTTTCTTCAGTCGTTTCAAAATGAATAGTTTTTACAAGTCTTCCGGCAAAATCAGTAACTTGATCTGTAAATCTTCCACTTTTTGTGACGGGCTGGATAAAAGGTAAATCGAATTTTTTTGATACTTCGTAATCGTCTGCACCAAAAGCCGGAGCGATATGAACAACACCGGTTCCATCTTCTGTGCTTACAAAATCACCCGGAATAATGTACCAAGCTTTTTTGTCAACCGGTATGTAAGTAAAGAGAGGTTCGTAATTTCTGAATAAAAGTTTTTCACCTTTCAGTTTTTCTATAACAGAATATTCTTCTTTTATAACAGATAATCTTGCTTCGGCTAAGTATAAAATTCCATGTTTTTCATGTTTTATTTTCACATAATCGATATCAGGCCCAACAGCAAGCGCAACATTTGAAATTAAAGTCCAAGGTGTGGTTGTCCAAACTAATACGGAAGCATCTTCGTCCTTTAACTTGAATTTTACAAATACACTTGGGTCCTGAACTTCGTCGTATCCCAGTGCTAATTCATGAGAAGATAACGGTGTTTCGCAGTGTGGACACTGAGGAACAATTTTAAAGCCTTTGTAGATAAGACCTTTTTTGAAATATTCGGATAAAGCCCACCAAACAGATTCAATATATTCATTTGTACAAGTGATATATGGATCATCAAGATTAATCCAGTAACCCATTCTTTCTGTAAGCGTGCGCCAACCTTCTTTCATTTCTATATGATGATAAACGAGTTCTTTTGCTTTCTTATTAAATTCTGCCACGCCATATTTTTCGATATCAGATTTTTGAGTAAAGCCCAGATCTTTTTCCAAAGCTATTTCAATAGGTAATCCGTGAGTATCCCAACCAGCTTTTCTATGAACTCTGTAACCTTGCAATGTTTTATAACGACAAACCAGATCTTTTAAGGTTCGCGCCATTACGTGATGAATGCCGGGTTTACCATTTACAGTTGGAGGACCTTCGTAAAATGTAAAAGGTTTGTTCTCATCTCTTGATGAAATACTTTTTTCAAAAATGTTATTCTCTTGCCAGAATCTTAGAATTCTTTCTTCGATTTCGGGGTAATTAATTTTATCGCCAAGTTGTTTAAACATCTTTTATCTCTAAAAATGAATTGTTATTAAATTACTGCACATTTATAAAATAATATTGTATAAAAATTATTCTTCCTCTTCTTCATATTTTTTGATTAAGTCTTTTTCTGCCGAAATAAATTCCTTAAGTCTAATTTCAATCAGGTTCTTACGTTCAATCATATCATCAATAGTTTGTTGAGTCTCGTAGAGCATTTGTTCAGATTTAAGTCGCGCATCTTCAACAATTAATTTAGCTTCTCTTTGAGCGTTATTCATTAATCGTTTTATTTCTTCCAATTTATTTTTACTTAAATCTCCTTCCTTTTGAAGGATGATTAATTCAGAAACAGCCATTCCAAAAAGCGCCATAGAGCCAAGCGTTATATTACGTAGAACATATAGTATCATATTCTCAACAATCAATTCACTCAATCCGAAATATTCACTGAAAATAGAGACAAGTATAATACTAATAAATACAGAGGCAACGATAACAGAAAAAATTACCTTACCGCCATGGTTATAACCCAACGTTTTATTCATTAGCCAGCCACAAGCAAAAGAGAATACGGAAAGAACAAACCATACGGAAAAATTCTGATAACCAGCTTTAAAGAGATCTGTGCTTAAAAAATTCGAAGCGAAAAGTATAATTGCTAACAATCCGGCAGTCGCATAATAAATTGGTTTTCTCTGTATCATAAAGCTTTAATTACCTCTTTCATAATCAATGTCATTTTGGGTTCGGCAGTCATAGCAGTAGAAATAATTTCCTGAACATCAACTGGTTTTAATGAATCGGGGAAACACTCATCAGTAATAATACTAAAACCTAAAACACGGATACCGGAGTGGACCGCAACAATATTTTCGGGAACAGTTGACATACCTACAACATCAGCACCGATAGCTCTTAAGAATCGGTACTCCGCTCTTGTTTCTAAATTAGGACCCGGCACAGCAACATAAACACCTTTTTGAACACGGATGCCATTTTTAAGTGCTATCTTTTCAGCAAGATCGATTAATTCCAAACTGTAAGGTTCACTCATGTCAGGAAATCTTGGTCCGAATTCATCTTCGTTCTTACCGATCAATGGATTGTCGCCTAACAAATTTATGTGATCGACCATCAGCATTATATCGCCAAGTTTAAAGTTTGGATTCATTCCACCGCAAGCATTTGAAACTAATAAAGTATTTACACCAAGCTTTTTCATAACTCTTACGGGATAGGTTATTTGTTTCATTGTATATCCTTCGTAGAAATGAAATCGCCCTTGCATCGCCACAACATCTTTCCCATTAATTTTACCAAAGATTAATTTACCTTGATGTGATTCAACGGTGGATAATGGGAAATGAGGAAGTTCGGCATAATCAAACTGATGTTCAATTTCGATCTCTTTAACCAAGCCACCCAAACCTGTGCCCAGTATTATTCCAATTGGATAATCCTTCTTAGTTTTTTGTCTGATGACGTTTAATGTTTCATTAATCATTAATTTTAATTCACTCATAACAATTTCTCCAGAATATCATCCACGTTAATATCCGTTTGCTCAGATTTTTTTGGTTCTTCTTTATTTTTTTCTTTCTTCTGTACCTTTTTTGTTTCAATATTTTCTACATTGAACTCGAGTAAACTTGCCTGAGTATCTATCATAGCTTTAATTCGGGAAACAAGAAGTTTTTTTTCTTCTCTAAGTTTAAGCACCGAATCTCTGATCGAATTTGCATTTTCTTTTGCTTTCTCTATCAATTGTGCGGCTTTAAGTTCTGCTTCTTTTAACATAAGCGCAGATTGTTTTTTAGCCGATTCCAAAGCTTTAGTTGTGGATTCGGTTGCATTCAACATTGCATTTTGAAGATTTTTTTCAATCCTCCTGAATTCTTTGATCTGTTCTTCGTTCTTCTCAATTTCGGCTTTTAGCTTTTCATTTTCCTGTTGAAGCCGCTCAAATTCATCAGATAACTTTTCAAGGAAGGCTTTAACTTCATCTCTGTCGTAACCTCTTACAGACTTATTGAATTCCTGATTCTTAATACCAAATGGAGTGAATTTCATTTCATTCCAATTTATTGATTGATGTAATTTCTTTCGCCAAAAATTGCGGTACCAATTCTCAGCATTGTTGAACCTTCCTCAATTGCAATATCATAATCATTAGTCATTCCCATCGAAAGCTCGGTTAAATTATATCCCTCGTTATTCATTTTATCTAATAACCTTCTCAAGCTGTTAAAACAATTTCTAATAATATTTTTTTCATTTGTATAAGGAGCCATTGTCATTAAGCCTAATAGATTAAGATTACTAGAATTTTTACAGAATTCGGCAGTTTCAAAAATTTCTTTTTCTTTACTTAATCCAAACTTCGATGCTTCTAACGATGTATTAATTTCTAACAGAATATTCTGAATTTTAGAGATCGACTTAGCTTTTTTATTAATTTCCTCAGCTACTTTTATTGAGTCGACAGAATGAATAAAATGGGCACTATGAATAACATACTTAACTTTGTTTGTTTGCAAATGTCCTATAAAGTGCCAGTTAAAATCACCTGAAATCAGTTCGAACTTATCTCGTAACTCCTGGGCTTTATTTTCACCAAAATCCTTTAATCCGGCTTCTAAAGCTTCCCGAATCGTTTCTACAGGTTGAGTTTTAGAAACCCCAATCAATCTTATTTCAGAACGTTTCCTACCAACTTTTTGGCAAATCTTATCGATTTCCTGGTTGATCCGGTTAAGATTTTCAGCGATCATAACTTAAAATTAAGGGTGAAAAACTATTCCTTTTGTATCTAAAAGTCAATGAAATCCCTTTGCAAATATAATGAAAAAGGGACTATGCTAAGTCCCTTTTACACATTAGAATTCAGAATTTATTTTGATATCAACTACACCCGGTTGTAGCTCCGCACGTAGTACACTTTAAACATGTTCCATTTCTTACCATTGTCATACTTTGGCACTCGGGACAAATATCACCGGTATAACCTCTTTCACGTGCTTTGGCAACAGGATCGTTGAGAGTAATCATTTTTATTTTGGCTTTGTTCATATTATCGTGTCCATTCGAAAAATCATCGTTAATTCTATGGTGATCGAGTTCAATTGTTCTTTCGCTAACAATTTCTTCGGATTCAAAATCAGGTTCGGCAACGGAACGGTAATCCCCTTTCATTGAGATTTCATCATCTTCAACATGGGAGAGATCGTTACGGTTAAGATAAGTAACCGCCAATTCTCTAAAGATGTAATCAATAACTGAAGTTGCCATTTTTATTCGTTTATGTCCTGTTACAACACCACTTGGTTCAAATCGAGTGAAGACGAATGCATCCACAAATTCTTCCAATGGAACACCATGTTGAAGACCAAGTGAAATTGAAATTGCAAAACAGTTTAGAAGACTACGGAAAGCAGCTCCTTCCTTGTGCATATCTATAAATATTTCACCAAGCTGACCGTTATCATATTCACCTGTTCTGATGTAAACCGACTGTCCATTAATTTTTACTTTTTGAGTGTATCCGGTTCTTCTATCAGGTAATCTGCGTCTTTTAGCAATATATCTATGAATAATTCTTTCAGCGATTTTAACAATATCATTTTCTTCTTTCTTTTCAAGTAGTTCTTCAACTTCCTCTTCGGTCATTGAGTTAAGTGGTTGAGATAGTTTAGAACCATCTCTATAAAGCGCATTTGCTTTACAACCTAATTTCCACGATTGATAGTATGCGTATTTAATATCTTCGATAGTAGCATTATTTGGAAGATTAATTGTTTTAGAAATTGCACCAGAAATAAAAGGTTGTGCCGCAGCCATCATGAAAATATGCGCATCCGGTTTAATGAATCGTGTTCCTTTTTTGCCGCATTTATTAGCACAATCAAAAACAGGATAATGTTCGTGTTTAAGGAAAGGTGCACCTTCAATTGTCATCGTTCCACATACATAGTCATTAGCAGAAGCTATTTCTTCTTTTGTAAAACCTAATTCTGATAATAAATCAAATGTGAAATCGTTAATCTGTTCGTCAGAAAATCCAAGATTTGATTTTAGAAATCTTTCACCAATTGTATACTTGTTAAATGCAAAGCTTAATTCGAATACTGATGGTAGAACAGATTCAATCTTATTTAGAATTTCGTCTGTGAATCCTTTTGCTTTAAGCGACTCGGGATTGATATAAGGACATCCAACAAGTGTTCCTGCACCTTTGGCATATTTAACAATTTCTTTTATCTGATCGTCGTTGTAATTAAGTTTTTTCAATGCCGGTGGAATTGATTGATTGATGATTTTGAAGTATCCTCCTCCGGCAAGTTTCTTAAATTTAACTAACGCGAAATCGGGTTCAATTCCTGTAGTATCACAATCCATTACTAGTCCAATTGTACCAGTAGGAGCAATAACAGTAACTTGAGCATTTCTAAATCCATACTTTTCACCTAACTCAAGCGCCAAATCAGAATCTTCACGTGCGGCTTTAAGCAGATCCGACGGACAAAATTCAGGGTTTATTCCCATAGGATAAATTGATAAACCTTCATATTCTTCTTTAGGAACATTATAAGCAGCTCGTCTATGGTTTCTTATAACCTTTAACATATGTTCCTTATTATGTTCATACCTTGGGAATGGATTAAGTTCTTTTGCCATTTCTGCCGATGTCGCATAAGCTTTCATGTGCATGATTGCGGTCAGCGCACCACAAATTGCATAAGCTTCCTTACTATCATAAGGAATTCCTTGCCGCATCAATAATGAACCAAGATTTGCATATCCTAATCCGAGTGTTCGGTATTCATAACTCTTTAATGCAATTTCCTTGCTAGGATATTGAGCCATAAGAACACTAATCTCTAAAACAATTGTCCATAACCTTGTAGCATGACGATAAGCTTCAATATTAAACTCCTGGGTATCTTCGTTATAGAATTTTACAAGGTTAAGTGATGCAAGATTACATGCGGTATCATCAAGAAACATGTATTCGCTACAAGGATTCGAAGCGCGAATCGGTCCATCTGTTCTGCATGTATGCCATTCATTAATTGTTGTATCGAATTGTAAACCGGGGTCTGCACAAGACCAGGCAGCATAAGCAATCTCGTCCCAAAGTTTTTTTGCAGGTAGAGTTTTACATGGTTTTGGTTTTCTGTTTTCTTTTGCCGCTTTGTTCTTTTCAACTCTCCAGTATAAATTCCAGTCACCATCATTTAATACAGCTTGCATAAATTCATTTGTAACTCGCACAGAATTATTAGAATTCTGTCCTGATACCGTTGCATAAGCTTCGGAATTCCAATCAGCATCATAAACGGGAAATTCTATAGATTTAAATCCAAGTTTAGCAAGTTTAATTACTCTTTCAATATAATTTTCTGGGACGTTCGCTTTTCTTGCTTCTAAAATTGCTTTTCTAAGATGTGGATTTGTTTTTTTATTAAACCGATCATTTTCAGGATGTTCGGCAAAACAAGCTTTCATAATATTATTTAAGTGCAAATTGCAAAGTTTACTTCCTGAAACTAATGCCGCTACCTTTTGTTCTTCTACAACTTTCCAGTTTATATATTCTTCTATATCAGGATGATCTATATCCAATGTTACCATCTTAGCAGCTCGTCTTGTTGTGCCACCAGATTTTATAGCACCGGCTGAACGATCACCAATTTTAAGAAAAGACATTAAGCCAGAAGATTTTCCACCTCCGCTTAACGGTTCGTTAATTCCTCTTATATCAGAAAAATTTGTACCCGTACCGGAACCGTATTTAAACAATCTCGCTTCCCTAACCCATAAATCCATTATACCGCCTTCATTTACAAGATCATCTTTAATAGATTGAATAAAACAAGCATGCGGTTGAGGATGGGTATAAGCATCTTCAGAAGCAGTTAATTTACCGGTTTGATAATCAACATAATAATGACCTTGTGAAGGACCATTTATACCATAAGCCCAATTTAAACCTGTATTAAACCATTGTGGTGAATTTGGTGCAGCAAACTGGGATGCAAGCATATACATATGTTCATCATAAAATGCTTTAGCATCTTCTTCAGAATCAAAATAACCGGCTTTCCAGCCCCAATAAGTCCATGTCCCGGCTAAACGATGAAACACTTGCCGTGCATCAGTTTCAGAGCCGTAACGATCTTTTTCAGGTAACTCTTCTAATGTTTTTGTATCTGGCGCAGATGGTTGTAACCATTTAGGTACATTGTCCTCTTTAATCTTTTTAAGCAATCTTGGTACACCAGCTTTTCTAAAATATTTTTGAGCTAAAACATCTGTAGCAACTTGGGACCATTCCTTTGGAACGATCACATCTTCCATTCTGAATACAATGGAACCATCAGGATTTTTTATTTCGGATGTGCGTTTTACAAATTCAATAGATTCTAAAGGGTCCTTACCCGAAACGGTAAATAGACGATTAATCTTCATTTAGTCTCCAATCTTCTTCTGTTTCGGTTTAAAAACTTGTTAATTAATTTTTATAATTATTTTAAATGAACTTTTTGAGCGGGCGAGCAACTTACAGAAAAAAATTTCTTTAAGCAATCATTTAAACGAACTTTTAAAAAATAACTCATTTGTTTTATCTTTTGCTTGATAGCAATATAACAAATAATTGTTTTAAGAAAATATTGTTTTTTTGATTAATTTTATTACAAGGATTTCTATCACAAATATTTTGGTGAAATTATGAAAATAGAACGTTCAGCTGGAATATTATTACATCCTACTTCTCTGCCCGGGAAATTTGGGATTGGGGATATTGGTCCAGAAGCTTATAAGTTTGTGGATTTTATGAAAGCAGCTGGACAAACGCTTTGGCAAGTGTTTCCATTAGGTCCTACCGGTTATGGAGATTCACCGTATCAGTCATTTTCAACATTTGCCGGTAATCCTTTAATTATTAGTCCTGAGCTTTTATATCAAAATGGTTTATTAGATAAGAGTGTTGTTGATAATCCTCCTTCTTTTAATCCAACTAAAATAGATTTTGGAAATTTAATTAATTATAAGACCGGATTATTAAGAAAAGCTTTTGAAAAATTTTTATCGTTAAACAGAAAATTAGATGAAGAGTGCAGAGAATTTTGTAGTGCGAATAGTTATTGGCTGGAGGACTATGCTCTTTTTATGGCAGTAAAAAATTATCATAAAGGAATTGTGTGGTCAGAATGGGATAAAGAAATTGCTTTTAGAAAAAATGATTCCCTGAAAGTATGGAAAGAAAAATTATTAAATGATGTAAACTATCATAAGTTTGTTCAGTTCATTTTCAATAAACAATGGAAGGATTTAAGAGATTATACTCACCAAGCCGGTATAAAAATTATAGGCGACTTACCAATTTTTATTGCTTATGATAGCTCTGATCTCTGGTCGAATAAAGAACAATTTACAGTTAGAGAAGATGGCACACTTGAATTTGTTGCCGGAGTACCACCGGATTATTTTAGTGAAACCGGACAACTGTGGGGAAATCCATTGTACAAATGGAAAGTTATGGAGAAAGATAATTTCAGCTGGTGGCAAAAAAGAATTTCAAAATTGCTTGAGCTTGTTGATATAATTAGAATAGATCATTTCCGTGGATTAGATGCTTATTGGGAAATTCCGGGCGGGGCGAAAAATGCAATTAAAGGAAGATGGGTAAAAGCACCGGGTGAAAAATTGTTTACAACAATTAAAAATAATCTTGGTGATGTTCCAATTATAGCTGAAGATCTTGGTGTAATCACTCCTTCCGTTGAAGCATTAAGAGATAAATTCGAATTACCAGGTATAAAAATTCTCCAGTTTGCTTTTGGAGAAAACATGGAAAAGAAATTCCTACCTCATAATCACATAAGAAATTGTGTAGTGCATACCGGCTCGCACGATAATGAAACTACACGAGGATTTTTTGAATCAGAAAGGAAAAAAGGTTCAGGGATATACGAGTGGGCACAAAAATATCTTAATTATTATGGTGAAGATATTGTTTTTGAATTAATAAAAACCGCTTATGCATCTGTTGCGAATATTGTTGTAATACCGATGCAAGATATTTTAAATCTGGGTAATGAAGCGAGGATGAATACTCCTTCTACGTTAGGTGGTAATTGGACTTGGCGATTTACCTGGGAACAAGTTCCATATGACCTTGCTTCGGTTTACAAAGAATTGACTGTTTTGTATGAACGTCCACCTTTAAAGAAAAACGAACTGGTTGAAATTGAAGTTGAGGAAGAATGATAATCCGGGTTGCTAATTGCAACCCAGATTTTATAAAAATTAATTTGATAGCAATTTTTCTATCTCAGAAGTTACTTCTTCACTTTCTGGTTTTACTTTACTCCTGTATCTTGCAACTACTTTACCATCTTTTGAAACAAGGAACTTTTCAAAATTCCATTTAACATCACCTTTTTCAATATTGTCAGAGTTTATAAGCATTTCATACAACGGTAATTTTTCATCGCCTAATACTTTTATCTTGTCAAACAATTTAAATGATACACCGTAATTTGCTGAACAAAATTCTTTAATCTCTTTATTAGTGCCGGGTTCCTGACCCCTGAAGTCATTACATGGAAAAGCAAGTATTTCAAATCCTTTGTCTTTATATTGCTCATAAATTTTTTGTAACCCTTCATACTGTGGTGTATAACCACATTTACTTGCAACGTTAACAATCATTAATACTTTACCTCTGTAATCCGACAATTTTACATTCCTACCATCAATATCTTTAACAACAAAATCATAGATGCTTTTTTTATTGTCCATATTCAACCCAAGAATGAAAGAATTACCAAATGCAAATAGAATAAGTAAAGTAACCAGTCGTGATTTTAATGACTTCATAAGATTCACCTTTTTATAAGCTAAACCAAATTAGCATAAAAGAAGTTCAATACTAATCAGCCATTAAGCAAGCAATAGCAGCAGTATTGACAATATCTTCAACGCTACAGCCACGGCTCAGGTCAAAGAAAGGTTTTTTAACACCCTGATTTACCGGACCGACTGCTTCGGCTTTTCCTAATCTTTGTGCAATCTTGTATCCTATATTTCCGGCATTTAAATCTGGAAAAACAAGAACATTAGCACGACCGGCAACCTCACTACCCGGAGCTTTCTTCTTCCCCACGCTTTCTACAATTGCTGCATCAAATTGTAATTCACCATCAACTTTTAAGTCCGGCCTTCTTTCGCGGACAAATTGTGTAGCATTTCTTACTTTATCAATCAATTCGTGTTCAGCACTCCCTTTTGTTGAAAACGAGAGCATTGCAATGAAGGGTTCTTCACCTGTTAATTTTTTATGATTATCCGCAGTTGAAATTGCAATATCAGCTAATTGACTTGCATCCGGATTTGGATTTACTGCACAATCAGCAAAACTGTAAACTTTATCAGGATAAACCATTAAAAAGAAGCTTGACAAAATTGAAATACCTTCTTTTAAGCCCACACAAAAGATTGCGGCGCGTGTAACATCAGCTGTTGTTGCAAATGAACCGGCTACACTTCCATCTGCCATTCCTTCGCTAACCATCATACCGGCAAAAAATAAATCTCTTTTTACCGTTTCCCGGGCTTGCTCAATTGTAACACCTTTGTGCTTACGTTTATTGTAAAAGATATTTGTAAAATCACTTAGGCGATCTGATTTCTCAGGATCAATTATTCTGATTCCCTGAAGATCAACTCCCAACTTTTGTGCATCATCTCTGATTTTTTGTTCGTTCCCTAAAGTAATTATTGAAGCAACTTTTTCTTTTGTTAAAATTTCTGCAGCACGTAAGACTCTTTCATCATGAGATTCTGGTAATACAATAGTTTTTCTTCTTTGCGATGCTTTTTCTCTTATTTGTTTTAATAATTGAATTTCCGACATATTTTCACCATGTTGTTAATAAATGACTTCACAAATATAGATAAATCATTAGAATTAGGTGCGACAATCATATTAGCGTTTGATTCTTAATTAATAATTAGAAATATTAGCTACATAAAATGGTGAGATGATGCCACTTTCACAGAAACAATTCGATTACCTGAAAAAAGTATTCTTCGTTTTCATAATACTTGGCATTATTGCTTATCTTTTTTACTTGTTTGCGGAAATAATTGCGATGCTAATAGTATCATTGCTATTAGCAATGATCTTTAATCCTATTGTTGACTTTTTAGAAAGAAGAGGATTACCAAGATTTCTATCTGTTCTAAGCGTCTTTATATTAACTGGTGGCATAATCTATCTTTTACTCTCCTTTTTGCTTCCTAAAATTGTAAGTCAATTTAATGAGTTAGGTTCTGCTTTAACACCTGAAAACGTCAAATCCTTAATAGGAAATGTTGAAAAGACCTTTTCAACATTATTCCCCTTTTTAAGTTCGGTTAATTTCACAGACAGAGTTGTTACTTTTATTCAAAATATAATTTTAGGTTGGGTGAATAATATAAGTAATATTCTGTCAAGCATAATTTCAATTGTAGCTATTCTTGTGATTGTTCCATTTATGACATTTTTTATTTTGAAAGACAACCGCATATTAATGAAAGGGGTTGTCAACATAATGCCTAACCGATATTTTGAGGTTTCTTATTCGGTGATAAAAAAAATATCAAAAGAACTAAGTCGATTTGTAAGAGGTTGGATACTAGATGCATTTTTTGTCGGTTTGATGAGCGGCGTTGGTTTGGCGTTATTAGGTATTCAAAATGCTGCTTCTATCGGATTTATTGCTGGCGTAGGTCATTTAATTCCATATTTTGGACCTATTATAGGAGGAATTCCGGCAATAATAATTTCCCTTATTCAATTTGGTAACTTTTCAATGCTCCCGAATATTTTAATACTCTTTATTATTGTTTACACACTTGATAATGGTTTTATTCAACCAAACGTTTTTTCTAAAAATACTGATTTGCATCCATTAGTTATTATAATTTTAATTCTTATTGGAAGTGAAATCCTGGGAGTTTTTGGTATGCTAATAGCGGTACCCACTGCAACCGTGATAAGAACTGCAATGCGTGAGATTTTTAATGGTTATAAATATTATAAAATCATTCGTGCTTAATAATTAATAGAAATTATTCTCCTCATTAAATAATGATTTTTTATTGAATAATTCTTATCAAAAGAAAATTGTGAAATGGAAATTAAATTTATTGGCGCTGCTAAAACAGTAACTGGTTCAATGCACCTAATTAAAACAAAAGAAACTACTTTCCTTTTAGATTGTGGATTATATCAAGGGAAAAGAAAAGAAGCTTTCGAGTTGAACAGAACGTTCCAATATTTCGATCCGGCTGAAATTGATTTCTTAATTTTATCTCACGCACATATAGATCATTCGGGCAATATTCCAACATTAGTAAAAAACGGATTCAAAGGAAAAATATTTTCAACATTTGCGACTTTTGATTTATGTAAAATTATGCTTAAGGATAGCCATCATGTACAAGCTAAAGATGTAGAATATGTAAACAAAAAAAGAGCTAAGAAAAAACAAAAACTTTTCGAACTTCTGTATAGTGAAGAAGACGTAGAAAAATCGCTAAATCATTTTGTCGGTTTGAACTATCATCACGAACACGAAATTTCCGATGGGATAAAATTAACTTTTTACGACGCCGGTCATATACTTGGTTCTGCAATAACATTTTTATCCATAAAAGAAAATGGCTCTCTTACAAACATTGCATTTAGCGGAGATCTTGGGAGACCAAATCTTCCTATACTAAAAGACCCGGAGAAGATTCCTGATGTTGAATTTTTTATTTGCGAAAGTACATACGGTAATAAGTTACATGACGATCCTCTAAATGTCGAGTTAAAATTATCAGAAGTAGTAAGCAAAGCCATTCAAAGAAAATCTAAAATTATTATACCCGCGTTTAGTGTCGGGAGAACACAGGAAATTGTTTATACCTTACATAGAATTTTCGAGTCAGGCAGATTAGATAGAATTCCTGTTTTTGTGGATAGTCCTCTAGCTGTCAATGCAACCGAAGTCTTTCGCAAACACCCTGAATGTTTTGATACTGAAACAAGCGTTTATTTGCTTAACAATGATGATCCGTTCGGATTTAACAGACTTAAATACATTACAGAGGTTGAAGATTCTAAAAAACTCAACAATGCATTTGGTCCATTAATAATTATTTCCAGTTCCGGAATGTGTGAAGCCGGAAGAATTCAGCATCATCTGGCAAATAATATTGAAGACCCAAATAATATAATTCTTATGGTGGGTTATGCTGCTCAACATACTCTAGGAAGAAAAATTATAGATAAATTAGAAGTAGTTAACATATTTGGTGAAGAGTATAAACTGAATGCAGAAGTAATCGTTATGGATTCGTTAAGCGCTCATGCGGATAAAAAAGAATTGTTGGATTACTGTTCTCAATTTGATAAAAGCCGATTGGAAACCATATTTTTAGTGCACGGAGAGGTTGAACAACAAGAAAGCTTTAAAGCCAGTTTAAATTCTATTGGTTATGATAAAGTTGTTATTCCAGATCCTGGCGATTTGTTTTCTATTTAACAAGATAAAAAATCATCCTGCTGAATTTGTCATTTTAACAAAAAGAAATCTTAATAATTGATTAGACTTGTAAAATATTTTGCATTAATAACTTTTCTGTCATCTATACTTTTAGCACAGATAGATAGAGACAGTTTAACTTATAATACGAGAATGTTTTCTAAAAAAGATTTAGCAAACAATTTCGATAAACAACTAAACACATATACTTTTTCTGCTCGCTTACGTAATTTTTTTCAGGGTGATTATTTTTTTATCGGTCTAAATGAAAATTTTAATTCAACTATAATTAGAACATCAGAAAAAAATATTAAAGATGAACAGTATTTATGGATTTACGGAGAATATAATATCTCTAATGTCTTAAAAGCCGGATTCTTACTAAATAATAGTCTTTACTCAGATGATAGACGGGTAGCAATTAATAAAGCATCCATATTAAATTCTTCTTTATTTCTAAAATTCGTTCCGGTTCCCAAATTTGAAATAACACCCTATGGAGGTATTACAAGCAATAATCAGATTGGAGAAAAGGACCAAGGTTTATTATATGGAGCTGAAGGAGGAATAGACAAATATTCAATTGGAGAATTCGAGCTCTCTTCCATTCTTAAGTATCAAAACGAAGATATATCACCACGTAAGAATACTTTTAGATATTTCAATATTGATGTACAAAGCAACATAGATGAAAATTTTGGTAATATTATTTCTGCTTTTTACTCCAGTCAAAGGAAAGATTTTTATTTCTCTGCAGATCAAGCTACAATAGATGAATTTGGAATAGCTAATAACATACAAAGCAGAATAGAATCAAATTATTTTATACAAGATAGAATAAAATTTTCACCGGCAAATTCACCTTTTTCGATTGATGCTTTTGCAAAAGTAATTTGGAGAGATATCGAGCGAAATACGCGTTATGTAAGTATAAAAAGTCCCGGTTCAAGTGCTTTTGATTCAAGAATACAGGAATTTAGATTAGAACTTTCTTCTTCCGTTGAATACAAAACCGATGATTCCAATATCTCACTTAAATTTTCTTTTGCCGAGCGCGATGAAAAACATCAACCAAGAAAAATAGAAGGGCTAAGCAACATAATTTTCAATGAAAGAGAATCAAATGAATTTCAGAAAAATAATACTTCCAATCTGGCAACTATTTCCTTATCAAATTTTTTCAAATTATCGAATAAGGATAACTTATTGATAAGCGTCTTTCATCGTAAATTGATTTATGATACTCCCAGTAACCTTAACTATGACGACAGAGATGAGCTACTGAGCATAGGAAGAATACAATACGAAAGATTTTTTAATCCTCTATTCAAAGCATTCGTTAGTTTGGAAGGAAGTTATAATAAAATCGTCTACATCTTTGCTGAGAGAAGTTCGAATAATAACACGAGAAGAATTTTAAAGTTATCATCTGGTGGCACTTTTTCCAGCGGCAATTTAACTTCCTCAAATTCAGCAGAAGTAATGGCAAATTATACAGTATTCGATTACGAGGAACTTAATCCATTCTATAGAAGTTATGCCTTCAGACAGCTTGTATTCAGAGACTCGACTACGTATAAAATTTCAAAAAAATTTAATCTGTTTGTTACTGGTTATATAAAACAATCAGAGCAAGGTGACTTTAAGTGGAATTCTTTCAAGAGTAAACCGCAAAGGATTTTAGAGGAAACCTATTTAGAACCAAAACTTTTTTTCGATAATAAAGGGTTAGTTCTGGGAATCGGGATAAGATTTTTTGAATTATCAACTTTTAACGTGATTAATGGCATCGAAAAACAAAAGTTATCTGTTTATAAAAGCATAGGACCAGTTTCAGAAATAAATTTAGAATTAACTAATTCATTATCACTAAAGACTTATGGCTGGTATGAGTTTATAGATTCTGATAATATCCCCAGAGAAATGGTGACATTTAATCTGAAGTTTGTTTACAAATTTTAGTGAGTTTTATTACTGAAATGATTAGTATGTTTGCGTGATTGAAATTCTACACTTATTTTTTCAATTAGATTTGGGAAATCTATTTGTCAACCAAAGTTTACATAAAAGAGATATCAAGTAATCCGGAATATTTACCGGAATTAGAAAAATTTATCTTAGATATTGCAAATGATATCGGCTTAGACAACGATAGAACTAACAGTCTTTCTCTCTCCTTTTCAGAAGCTGTATCTAATAGTATTGTTCATGGCAACAAGAGTGATTCGTCTAAAAAAATTAAAATAAAAGTTGAAGTTGCTCAGGATAAGATCATAATAACAATTAAGGATGAAGGTAAGGGCTTTAATATAGAATCTGTCCCCGACCCCACTAAACCTGAGAACATACTTAAAGATAGCGGAAGAGGAATTCATATAATGAAGTCATTTCTCAACGATCTTAGATATAATTTTACTCCCGACGGTACAGAAACAATCCTAACATTAAATCTAAATAAGTAAATAAATATTATTTAAGAAATTTTCCGGGTGTCATTTTCAATTAATCTTCATATATTTTATCTGAAAATCTTTTTAATAATAAAATTGGAGAAATTATGGCACGTAAAAAAATTGCACTAATTGGTGGCGGACAAATTGGAGGTGTTCTTACTCAATTAATTGCCATGAAAAAATTAGGTGACGTTGTTCTATTTGATATAATTGAAGACCTACCTCAAGGTAAAGCATTAGATATTGCTGAAGCTTCTAGAGTAGATTTATTTGATGTAAATGTTAAAGGAACTAACGATTACAAAGACATTGAAGGCGCAGATATAGTAATCATAACTGCGGGGTTACCAAGAAAACCTGGTATGAGTAGAGATGACTTACTTGTAACAAACGCAAAAATTATGCAGACAGTCGCTGAAAATGTAAAACAATATGCACCAAACTCAATTGTGATTGTAATTTCTAATCCACTAGATGCAATGGTTACTTTATGTCAAAAAATTACTGGTTTTCCAACAAACAGAGTAATTGGTCAAGCTGGAGTTTTAGATTCATCCAGATTTGCAACTTTTATTGCATGGGAATTAGGTGTATCTGTAAAAGATGTTAATGCTCTTGTCCTTGGAGGTCATGGTGATACAATGGTTCCTTTAGTTAGATATGCTAATGTCAATGGGATACCTGTAATGGAATTGCTCGAAAGAAAGTACAACGATAAAGCAAAAGCGAAGGAAGTAATGGATGCAATGGTCAATAGAACAAAGATGGCTGGAGGAGAAGTAGTAAAATTACTTAAAACCGGTTCGGCATTTTATTCACCCGCTTCATCTGCTATTGCAATGACAGAAGCAATTTTGTTTGATGAAAAAAGAGTTTTACCAACTTGCGCTTATTTGAACGGTGAATTTGGTATTAATGGCTACTATGTTGGTGTTCCGGTCGTCTTAGGCAGTAACGGGGCAGAAAAAGTTATCGAACTGACACTCAACGAAGAAGAAAAAGCAATGTTGGATAATTCTGTAAAAGCAGTAAAGGATCTGGTCGCTGATATGGAAAGGCTTGGATTTTAACTTACAAAAAACCCTCCTTAAGGAGGGTTTTTTAATTTATTCAAATCACTTAAGAATTTGTTTCGTAAACACTGATATACTTTCTATCGTTCTTTTTTCTTTCGAATTTTACGAAGCCATCGATGGTTGCAAATAAAGAATGATCACCGGCTTTTTTAACATTTTTACCGGGATGAAAATTTGTTCCTTTTTGTCTAACTAAAATCGAGCCAGCAGTAACCTTTTCACCACCAAAAGCTTTAACACCAAGATATTGTGGATTACTATCCCGACCGTTTCTAGATGAACCTTGACCTTTTTTATGAGCCATAATTAATCCTCCAAGAACTAAGCTATCTTAGTTACTTCTATTCTTGTTAAAAGTTGTCTATGTCCTCTTGTTCTTTTGTAAGAGATTATTCTTTTTTTCTTAAATACAATTACCTTATCATCTTTCAAATGTTCAATTACTTTTGCGTGTACTTTAGCTCCTTTTACAGAAGGAGTCCCGATCTTTGTTGTTTTATCATCATTTAATAATAATACGTTATCAAAAACAACTTCCGTATTGGGTTCAGCTTTTAATCTTGGGACGTAATACTTAGCATTTTCTGTAACTTTGAACTGTTGCCCAGCGATTTCTACAACAGCGAACATCTATACCTCCAATTATTCAAAATTTGAGGCGTAAATATAGGAATTGAGCCCTTTGAAGTCAATAAAATATTATTACATAATTTTTGATGAATTTTGTGATGTGATATGAAAAAGTTACTTTTTAAGCGTAAAAGAGAATATACTTCCTTTACCCAGCTCGCTTTGCACCTCTATTTTGGAGCCATGTGCTTCTATAATGTGCTTACAAATAGCCAATCCTAAACCGGTGCCCCCCTGTTCTCTTGATCTATCTTTATCTACCCTATAAAAACGTTCAAATATTCTTTCCATATCAGCAACAGAAATGCCAATACCAGTATCGCTGACATAAATTTTAGCTCGTTTACCCTCGTCAATTATTCCTATTTCTACGTGACCTTTCTCTGTATATTTTATTGCATTCATTATCAGGTTTACCATAACCTGTTTTATTTTTTCTTTATCACCAAAAATCTTAGAATTATTTTGATCCGGTTTAAATATCAATTCTATATTTTTATTTATCGCATGATTTTTTAATTCATTTATTATAGAAGACATAAATTCATTAGAATCGAAATAACGGAAACTCATTCGCATTTGCCCAGATTCAATCATAGAAATATCAATCAAATCATTTAATAAATTATTAAGATTGTGAGTATGTTGAACAGCTTTTTGAAGAAAGATTCTATTTACTTTTTTATCATAAAGAGCGCCATCAAGTAATGTTTCTAAAAATCCTTGAATAGTAAAAATTGGTGTTCTAAGTTCATGCGAGACATTTCCTAAAAATTCAGTTCTAACCTGCTCGAGCTTTTTAAGGTTCGCTATATCAGTTTTGGTCCTAAGGAACATTGCTTTTATTTCTTCTTCAAGCTCTATCAAGTATTTACCAAGTTTTATTTCATCTGGGCTTTTATATGAATTCTCTCTTATCGACTTAATAATATTTCCAATTTTTGATAACTCTTTTCGACGTTTAGCCCCGATTGTAAGAAGGATAAAGAATGTTAAAAGAAGTGATAATAAAGCTGATAGAATAAAAGTTTTCAGATCAACATTATTTATAACTGAAAATAATATTAAAAAAATAAGATCAATAATAATTATGGCTGGGGCATAGATTAAAGAGAAGTAAAAATTCTTTGTAAGATTATTCAATACCTTTGAAACGATAGCCCACCCCTTTGATTGTTTCGATTAAATTGGAGTACTTCCCAAGTTTTTCACGAATTTTTCTTATATGAACATCTACTGTTCTTTCGACAACAAAAACATCCGTTCCCCATATATCAGCTAAAATTTTATCTCGATGAAATACTTTTCCCGGATTTGAAGCAAGAAATGAAAGTATTTCAAATTCTTTACGTGGAAAAATTACTGGCGTTCCATCTACAGTAACAGAATATTTTTCCCTGTTAATTACAAGGGGTCCGTACTTTATTTCTTTGGAACCAACTTCGGGTGGTAACTTTTCACTTTTCCGAAGATTAGATTTTACTCTTGCAATTAACTTTTTAGGTGAAATAGGTTTCTTTATAAAATCATCAGCACCAAGGTTTAACCCTTTAATCTCATCACTTTCAGCAGATTTAGCCGTCAAAAATATTACAGGAGTGTTTTTAAATTCTTTAATGCTTCTTATTTTTTCGCAGGTCTCATAACCATCCATCTTTGGCATTAATACATCAAGTATTATCAAATCAGGTTTTTCTTTAAGTTTATCAATAGCTTCTTTGCCATCGAATGCTGTAATAACATCAAATCCTTCCTGTATCAGGTTATACTTTAGGAATTCTACAATATCTTTTTCATCATCAACCAAAAGAATTTTCATGATTACTAAAACCTTATTTCTTTTTTTGTTTCAGCTGATTTATAAATTGATTCGAGTAATTTCATTCTTGATAACGACTCATCAATAGAAGAAATAAGAGCAGTACCTTCTCTAATTGTACCAATAAAATGTTTTAACTCATTTTCGTAGGACTTACGGAAAAGATTTTGAACATTTGCAGATTTATTAGGAGAATAATCAATATTGAGCGCTTCAGACCTCTTAAAAATCCTAAATGGATTTAAACAAACAGAACCTTTTGTACCATGCACCAAAAGATTAAAACTATCAGTGTGTGATGGTAATTCCCAGCTTACTTCAAAATTTACAACTTCTCCACTACTAAATCTGATTATACCAACGGCGCAATCTTCAATTCCGTTTTTCGTATGATCATATTTTTGAACAGAGACAGACTCAATGTTGTCTCCGAGCATCCATAGCGCTAAATCGAGTATTACTATTCCAAGATCAATTATTACTCCCCCACCGGAAAGACTTTTATTAGTAAACCATTTTTGGAGACTACTTTTTTTTCTTAACCAGCTACAGTTTATATAAAATAGTTCTCCTAATTCGCCACTGTTAACTATACTTCTAAGCAACATTGTATCCGGTCTAAATCTGGAGTTCATACCAACCATTGCAATCTTTTTTACTTTCTTAGCAGTGCTGGCAATTTCTTTTGTTTCTTTTAGATTTCTTGCTGCTGGTTTTTCTATTAAAATGTTCTTTTTATTTTCTAAACAATCTATCGCAATTTTTTCGTGAGTGTCTGTTGGGGTAGAAATTATAATTGCATCCAATTCTTCTTTAAGCAACATTTCTTTGTAGTCAGTATATTGTTTGGCAGAAGGATATTTTTCACCAACACTTTTCAATCGACTTTTATTTATTTCAGCCAAAGAAACAAGTTGAACGTTATCCAATTTTGATAAAATTGGCAGATGCACAAGTTGAGCTATTCCACCAAGACCTATTACTCCAACTTTTGTTTTATCAATCAAGCAACAACCTCTTTCGTAGAGAATTTATTGTTGTAAATCTCTTTAATTTTTTCGGCAATTGAGTTTGGATCGATTCCAATTATTTTATGTAACTCGCTCTGTGTACCATGATCAATAAATTTATCCGGGATCCCAATTCTATAAATGCTATTCTTATAATTATTATCTGCAAAATACTCCAATATACCAGAGCCAAAACCACCAATTAAATTGTTTTCTTCAACCGTTACTATCTTATCGAATCTTTTTGCAATATCTTCCAAACGGTCGTGATCTAAAGGTTTAGCAAATCTCATATTTATTACTTCTGCATTAATCCCTTTTTCCAACAAAAGTTCAGCAGATTTTTTAGCATATTCTACCATATTTCCAATTGCTAAAATTGCAATATCTTCTCCACCCTTAATCAATTCACTTTGTCCAATTGGTATTTTATTGAACTCAGAATTTATTTTAACACCTAATGCCGATCCTCTTGGATAACGTAGTGCAATAGGACCTTTTTTATATTCAATGGCAGTAAACAACATATCTCGTAATTCTGCTTCATCTTTAGGGGACATTATAACCATACCCGGTATCATTCTAAGGTAAGAGAGATCGAACGTGCCATGATGCGTGGGCCCGTCTGCACCGACTAAACCGGCTCTATCTAAAACAAAAACAACATGAAGTTTTTGTAGAGCAACATCGTGAATAATCTGATCGAATGCTCTTTGCAAAAAAGTTGAATAGATAGCAACTACAGGTATAACGCCTTGAGTAGCTAAACCAGCCGCAAAAGTGACAGCATGTTCTTCTGCTATTCCAACATCATAGAATCGATCGGGTATTTCCTTCTGTAAAAAATCTAAACCTGTTCCATCGGGCATGGCAGCTGTAATACCAACTACTTTGGGATTCGATTTAGCAATTTCCACCAGAGCTTTACCAAAAATTGCAGTGTAGGATTGCGGCGTTCCGGCACTTTTGATTGCTTGTCCCGTAATTTTATCGAATGGTGTTGAGGCATGTAATCTTTGAACATGTCCTTCTGCCGGTTTATAACCTTTCCCTTTTTCACTCAGAACGTGAACTAATATAGGTCCACTCAAATCTTTAACCTGCTCAAAAATTCTTATTAATTGAGGCAAGTTATGTCCGTTTATCGGACCAAAATAACGAAAACCCAACGCTTCGAATAACATTCCAGGTGTTACGATGGCTTTTATTCCATGTTCTACTCGAGCAGCAACTTTTCTTATTCTATCACCAAAATCATCAAGTTTACCGGTTAAATCCCAAATAGCTCCTTTGAATCTATTATATTCAGGATGAGAAATCATTTCGGTAAAATATTTAGAAATCTGCCAAACGTTAGGTGCAATCGACATCTGATTATCATTGAGTACAACAATTAAATCTTTTTTAAGCATACCAGAGTTGTTCATAGCTTCATAAGCCATTCCACCGGTCATTGCCCCGTCGCCAATAACAGCTACGACTTTTTTATTTGTTTTATTAACATCATTAGCGGCTGCAATACCTAACGCAGCAGAAATAGAAGTTGAGGCATGACCAGCTCCAAAGGCATCGTATTCACTTTCACTACGTTTTAAGAATCCACTTATTCCGTTTAATTGACGAATTGTGCCCAAAAGGTCTCTTCGACCAGTAACAATTTTATGTGGATATGCCTGATGACCTGTATCCCATACAATCTGATCAACAGGAGTGTTAAACACTTTATGTAATGCCACAGTTAATTCAACAGTCCCCAATCCCCCGCCAAAATGTCCGCCAATTTGAGAAATTACATCTACCATATATTCACGAATTTCGGAACATAGTGTTTTTAATTCTGTTAATGAAAGATTTCTAATATCTTTTGGTGTATCTACTTTAAATAGAACGTTATATTTTGATTTATCGATTTCGACCATTTTTAATTCCGTTTAGTTTTATTGTTTAAGTCCGTTCTCAAATTGCTTTTTTATTTCTGTGACTTTTAATTCAGCTTCTTTTAATGTACTGTAACAATTTTTTGCCAAATTAATTCCCTCTTCGTATAATTTTATTGATTCTTCAAG